>MDTD01135090.1_pt1 | contig 243422 bp, 351 predicted proteins | sample 811221 | NCBI WGS metagenome assembly MDTD01 (sample SAMN05326646, study PRJNA326480) | marine metagenome | isolation source: seawater | place: Pacific Ocean: South West | collected 2011
GCCTGTTTGTCCTGCAAAACCAGTGATACCTTGAAGACCGGTATTTCCTTGAATACCGGTTTGACCTGAAATACCAGTCAGACCTTGTAGGCCAGTAATTCCTTGAATGCCAGTATTGCCCTGGATACCTGTATTTCCAGTAATCCCTGTCAACCCTTGAAGTCCAGTATTACCTTGGATGCCCGTATTGCCTTGAATACCTGTTTGTCCTGCAAAACCAGTTATACCTTGAATTCCGGTAACACCTTGAATTCCGGTTACTCCTTGAAGGCCAGTTTGTCCATGGAAGCCTGTTACTCCTTGTAATCCTGTGTTGCCTTGGATACCAGTAGAGCCAATAATTCCGGTTAATCCTTGAATACCTGTGTTGCCTTGAATACCTGTTTGTCCAGTAAATCCAGTAACGCCTTGTAATCCTGTGTTGCCTTGGTTTCCTGTTAATCCTTGAATGCCGGTTTGCCCTTGCAAACCAGTATTGCCTTGAATACCAGTTTGCCCAGCGAATCCAGTTAAACCTTGAATACCTGTATGTCCGGATAGTCCGGTAATTCCTTGAATACCAGTATTTCCTTGAATTCCTGTTTGTCCTATTAGTCCAGTTACGCCTTGGATACCTGTTTCACCGCTAACTCCAGTATTGCCTTGGGATCCAGTGTTTCCTTGGATGCCTGTTTGTCCAACGAACCCAGTCAACCCTTGAATGCCGGTGTTTCCTTGAATTCCTGTTTGGCCTGCTGTTCCGGTTACTCCTTGTAAGCCAGTATCTCCTTGAATACCCGTATTACCAGTTAATCCTGTTTGTCCTTGAATTCCAGTATTTCCTTGCAGTCCAGTATTGCCAGTTAGTCCTGTCTGTCCTTGAATTCCAGTATTTCCTTGGAAGCCCGTTAGTCCTTGAATACCTGTTTGGCCTACAAATCCAGTTATACCTTGAAGCCCGGTGTTTCCTTGAATGCCTGTTTCTCCAGTAATCCCGGTTAACCCTTGTATGCCAGTAACTCCTTGAACTCCTGTATTACCTTGGATACCAGTGTCTCCAGTAATACCAGTCAAACCTTGTATACCAGTGTTGCCTTGAGAACCTGTTTCTCCTTGTAAACCAGTCTGCCCAACAAAACCTGTAACCCCTTGTAATCCTGTAAAGCCTTGAATTCCAGTAGAACCTATTAATCCTGTAATTCCCTGCAATCCTGTTGGGCCTTGGACACCAGTCTCCCCTTGAACACCTGTTTGTCCGGAAAGACCGGTATTACCTTGAATTCCTGTGTTTCCTTGGACACCTGTTTGTCCTGTAAACCCTGTTATACCTTGTGTTCCGGTATTTCCCTGAATACCAGTTTCCCCCATAATACCTGTTTGACCTTCAAGGCCAGTATTACCTTGAACGCCTGTTTGTCCAGCAAATCCTGTTATACCTTGGAGACCTGTTTGTCCTTGAATTCCTGTGTTTCCTTGGACACCTGTTTGCCCGGCCAATCCAGTTAGTCCTTGAATACCGGTTTCACCTTGAATTCCAGTGTTCCCTGTAACACCTGTTTGTCCTTGAAGACCGGTATGACCTTGTGCTCCTGTATTACCTTGAATGCCTGTTTGTCCAGCAAATCCTGTTATACCTTGGAGGCCAGTGTTACCTTGGTTGCCTGTAAGTCCTTGAATACCTGTTTGTCCATAGAATCCAGTGACACCTTGAATGCCAGTAAATCCTTGAATGCCTGTGTCCCCAGTAATACCAGTAAAACCCTGAAGACCGGTCATGCCATCAGCACCAAGACCAGTATCTCCCATAAGACCAGTCTGACCTTCAAGACCAGTAATACCTTGAATTCCTGTGTTGCCCTGGATTCCTGTGTTACCTTGGATTCCTGTATTTCCAATAAATCCAGTTACTCCTTGTAAACCTGTATGTCCTTGAATACCTGTGTTTCCTTGAAAACCGGTCTGTCCTGCAAACCCAGTCAGTCCTTGAATTCCAGTGTTTCCTTGAATGCCGGTATTTCCTTGAATGCCAGTTTGTCCAGAGAGACCCGTGTTTCCTTGAGCACCTGTGTTGCCTTGGACACCGGTCTGACCAATGAATCCAGTAATTCCCTGAAGGCCAGTGTTTCCTTGAACACCGGTATCTCCCATAATACCTGTTTGTCCTGCTAAACCTGTATTGCCTTGGTTTCCAGTGTTTCCTTGAATACCGGTTTGTCCAACTAACCCAGTAATGCCTTGAAGGCCGGTATTTCCTTGAGTGCCGGTCAAACCTTGAATACCAGTTTGACCGGCTAAACCTGTATTGCCTTGAAGGCCAGTATTTCCTTGAATACCGGTCTCACCGGTAATTCCTGTTAAACCTTGAATACCAGTATCACCTTGTGAGCCTGTTTGTCCTTGTAGACCTGTTTGTCCATAAAAACCTGTAACACCTTGTAATCCGGTAACACCTTGACTACCTGTATTTCCTTGAATACCAGTTGACCCGGTTAATCCTGTAATGCCTTGTAAACCAGTATGCCCTTGAACACCGGTTTCTCCTGTAATACCTGTGAGGCCCTGAAGTCCGGTCATACCATCAGCGCCGAGACCTGTATCTCCCATTAGTCCAGTTTGACCGAAGAAGCCAGTAAAACCTTGAATACCAGTGTTACCTTGATTGCCTGTATTACCTTGAATACCCGTTTGGCCAGTAAAACCAGTAATACCTTGAAGGCCGGTATGCCCTTGAATACCAGTCTCACCCTGAATGCCTGTTTGTCCTGTTAAACCGGTATTACCTTGGTTTCCAGTGTTTCCTTGGATACCAGTTTGTCCAGCAAAACCAGTGATACCTTGAAGACCGGTATTTCCTTGAATACCGGTTTGGCCTGAAATACCTGTCTGGCCTGCAAGACCCGTATTGCCTTGGACACCAGTATTTCCTTGTATACCTGTTTGTCCTGCAAAGCCAGTAATACCTTGTAGTCCAGTATGTCCTTGAGTTCCTGTATTTCCTTGGACACCTGTATTTCCTGAAAGTCCGGTATTGCCTTGAATGCCTGTGTTGCCTTGAAGACCGGTGTGTCCTTGAATACCTGTTTCGCCTGTAATACCGGTTAATCCTTGAAGTCCGGTCATACCATCCGCGCCAAGACCGGTATCTCCCATTAATCCAGTTTGACCGAAGAAACCTGTGAATCCTTGTATACCCGTATTACCTTGATTTCCTGTGTTTCCTTGAATACCTGTTTGTCCTGCAAAGCCTGTAATACCTTGGAGGCCGGTGTGTCCCTGTACTCCAGTATTTCCTAGAATGCCTGTTTGTCCTGCAAAGCCTGTAATACCTTGGAGGCCGGTGTGTCCTTGGATGCCAGTTTCGCCTTGGATGCCAGTTTGGCCTGATAGACCTGTATTTCCTTGAACGCCAGTGTTGCCTTGAATACCTGTCTGGCCTGCAAGACCAGTGATGCCTTGAAGTCCAGTATTTCCTTGAATGCCTGTTTGGCCTTGGAGCCCTGTATTTCCTTGTAATCCAGTATGGCCTTGAATCCCAGTATTTCCTTGAATACCTGTCTGACCTGCAAAACCAGTAATACCCTGGAGGCCAGTATTGCCTTGGAATCCTGTTTCTCCTTGAATACCTGTCTGGCCTGCAAAACCAGTTAATCCTTGAATTCCAGTCTCGCCTTGTAGTCCGGTGTGACCTTGAATTCCTGTATTACCAGTAATACCTGTAAGACCTTGGAGACCAGTAACGCCGTCAGCGCCAAGGCCAGTGTCTCCCATTAATCCTGTATTACCTTGTAGACCAGTGTGTCCTTGGATACCAGTATTACCTTGATTACCAGTTAATCCTTGAATTCCTGTTTGTCCAGCGAATCCGGTTACGCCTTGAAGTCCGGTCAATCCTTGTGAGCCGGTCTCGCCCTGTAAACCAGTTTCCCCGATAAACCCTGTAATACCTTGAAGACCTGTGTTACCTTGTAAACCTGTGTGTCCTTGGATACCTGTGTCTCCGGTAATACCTGTTACACCTTGGAAACCGGTAACACCGTCTGCCCCAAGACCAGTGTCTCCCATTAGGCCGGTAATGCCTTGTAATCCGGTGTGTCCTTGGATACCAGTATTACCTTGATTACCAGTTAATCCTTGGATTCCTGTTCGGCCAGTTAAACCTGTAATACCTTGTAGACCGGTATTTCCTTGTGAGCCTGTCTCACCTGTAATTCCTGTTAGTCCCTGAAGACCTGTGACACCATCCGCGCCAAGACCAGTGTCTCCCATCAGGCCAGTGCTGCCTTGCAATCCGGTGTGGCCTTGAATTCCTGTGTTTCCTTGGCTGCCGGTCTGACCAGCAATTCCTGTCTGTCCAGAAAAACCAGTTAATCCCTGAAGTCCTGTGTTGCCTTGAAGTCCAGTAAGGCCCTGAACACCTGTTTCACCAATTAACCCGGTTACTCCGTCAGCACCGAGACCAGTCTCACCTTGTATTCCAGTAAGACCTTGAATACCAGTTGCTCCAGTTAATCCAGTTGCACCATCAAACCCAATACCAGTAAGACCTTGAGATCCAGTCACACCTTGAAAACCGGTAACACCATCAGCACCTAGACCAGTTTGACCAGTTAAGCCGGTAATACCAATTAAACCTGTTAATCCTTGAATTCCAGTATTACCTTGTGTACCTTGAATCCCCGTTGATCCGACCAAACCTTGAACGCCAGTTGCTCCCTGGGAGCCTGCTCCGGTATTTCCTTGGACACCAGTAAGACCCTGTAATCCAGTACCACCGACAAGTCCTGTTGCCCCATCAGCGCCAAGACCGGTCTCACCTTGAACGCCCGTAACTCCTTGGAAACCAGTAACACCGTCTGCTCCAAGACCGGTATCTCCCATAAGACCGGTCGCGCCTTGAATACCTGCTCCAGTGTTTCCTTGAATTCCGGTTTGTCCTTGAGTTCCGGTTACACCGTCTGAGCCAAGGCCAGTGTTTCCTTGAAGGCCAGTGTTTCCTTGAATTCCGGTTAAACCTGTTAATCCGGTGTTTCCTGTTAATCCTGTTATGCCTTGAACGCCAGTAAAGCCCTGAATTCCTGTTGCTCCTGGTCCTACTCGAACAGTATCTAAGAAACTATCAACATCAGCTTGAGGTATTACTCCGGACAAATCACAAAGAATTAAAGTAGAAGATCCAACACCATGTGCATCATCAGTACAAAAAGTTCTTAAATTTTCTGAGAGACTCGCGTTTTCTAAATCTTCCTCATCAGTTAAAATTTCGGAACCTCCTATAGGAGGTATAACAAGACCCATGTCTGGGATTAGAACTTCAGTTAGTTGGGAAACATTAGATTTTATTTCTATATAGCCAGACATATTTTATTCATTTTATCAAGTCATCGCTAATTTTCACTTATTCAAATTTAACTAGGACAGTATAAGTTACAAAATCGGAGTTACCCGACCCCGCAGTGCGGACTAATCTAGCCCCGAGTTCACTACCTGCAGAAATTGCAATTGAAACTGTTGTAGAGGTTGCCGTTGTTCCGCTTGGAAAAGAAAGAGTGGCTATGACTGTCTGAGAAGCGGAGGAAGGGCTTAGTATTTCAAGATCGTAATCATTTGTAGCATCTGAGGTATTGACTCTTATTGAAATAGCAGTTAATGTTACAGCTTCAAAAATTTCATAACCTGCTTGAGAAGTAAAAACATTTCCAACTCTTAAGTAACGAGTGCCGTTTGAAGGTACTCTTTGGTTTCCAGAAAATTCTAAATAAGTAACTGTTTGAAGTCCAGTTGCGCCCCCAATACCAGTAAAACCTTGTAGACCGGTATTTCCTTGTAGACCGGTGACACCTTGAATTCCTGTGCCCCCTCCAGCACCTCCGCCGCTTATGCCAGTCACACCTTGGATACCTTGAATACCCGTAGCGCCTTGATCACCTCCACCACCAGTAGAACAATCTCCAGAAGCAATGCGACAAGCGATTCTAACACATCCGGTTAGACTTGAATTGAGTGCTTGTCCAACAATTACTTCTATTGTTCCCGGAGTATTGCTAATCTCCCCGGGGGTGTCAGATAAGTAAACTTGTGCATTTGTTAGAAATGTGGTTGTATCAATAGGAGCAAAATTACCAGAGATACGTACCGGACCCACGTCGCCATCAGCTATATCAGTTACGGCAAGCCCAAAAGCCCCTGCAGTGGCAAGGACAGCAGCACTAGCTAGAGCAACACTGGGAACTTGTTGTGGCTGAACAAATCCTGTTTGGTATACAACCTGTCCCATTAATATAGGAACACCAGAATTATTTAAGACTGAAACATCCAAAGTAAGTACTCTCTAGAGGGATTATACCAACTTAAAACGTTTATCTTAAATATTAGAAAACTGGTCGTCACGCTCTGCGGTTGGGAAGGTATAGCCGACTAGACGCCCTTGTAATACAATTGGCGTGTTGTGATAATTGGTAGCTTGAAAAGTTACTGTTGGAATATCTTCAACAGAAGAACCGCCGACTGAAGCGTCAACAGTTCCAAGAGTTGCGGCACCGCCAGCTAACGGAAAATAAATCGAGTGAGGCAGCATGAGAGAACTGAACTCACCAACAAAGTCCATAAATCCATGAGGAGGGAGGCCATTGATGCGAAGTCCCCACAAAACTTGGTTTTCAAAGTTACTACCAGTGCCACTATCACAGTCACCGAAATATTGTGAAAACCCTGTCAGAACCCCGGCATGTTGAGAGGGAACAGTTTTTTTAGCTAGGACAACGGTATCTCCAGGATTAATAGACATTAACCCTTCTCCGACATTAAAAAATATTGACCGGAAGGAAGGGTCTTGAGTCCTAGGGGAGGTAGCTACGTAAGGTTGTCTACCAAACTGGGTATTTAATTTATTAGTTGATGCAGCTTGCTCTTTGCGGAGACGCGCCATGTTTTCACGCTGGCGCTGCATATTCTCATACATTTGGTGAATTAGTTCTTCATTGTCCATTCACCAATATTAGCATTATTTTAATCTATAGAAAATATCGGACTAACGAAAATCTTCGCCTTCATATTCTTCATGTTCAATAGCCTTGTTAACTATTTTTAGGACTTCACGAATATTTTCTTCAGCTTTGTCTGGATTTTTCAAAGCATCCTTAAGTAGCTTTTGGAGAGGATACAAATTGTATATAGGCATTAGAAACTGTTCTTGGTTAAAATTTCATCGAGAAGGGCCATTCGAACATACATACCATTAGCAGCTTGTTCGAAATAAGCAGATCGAATGTCGTCGTCGCACTCACGGGCTATTTCTTTGTTTCGAGGCAGTGGGTGCATTAAAACTGAGTAAGGTTTCATAGTATCAAGGGCTTCTTGATCTATGACAAACTGATTCATTAAATCTTCAATATCAATTGTCGGGTCAACAATACGCTCGCGCTGAATTCTGGTCCAATAAACAACATCGGCATGAGGGAGTGCCTTTTGAAAGTTTTGAGTGACTTCAACATAAGGTGCTCCAATCTCATCAAGATGTTCTTTTATGTCAGGAAACATCATGAGGGGTTCAGGAGAGCAGAAAACGAAACTATTGCCTTTAAATTTTGAAAGCAGATAAACAAGCGAACGGACTGTTCTACCATAAGCTAGGTCTCCACCGACGAGTATGCAGAGATCGTTAAGTTTTTTCATTCGATTGTAGATAGTAAAAACATCGAGAAGGGCTTGTGTTGGATGTTGCCCTGCGCCGTCTCCTGCATTAATAATAGGAACTGAGGATATCATCGCCGCTTTATGTGCAGCCCCGGCTTCATGATGACGCAAGACAATTGCATCCGGGTAATATCCTGCAAGAACTTGAATAGTATCTTCAATGCTTTCGCCTTTGATAGCTGAAGAGAATTGCTTTGCGTTCTCTGTATCAACTACCTGCATACCAAGGTGGTTGGCTGCGGCAGCGAAGCTGTATCGTGTTCTAGTAGAAGGCTCATAAAAAACATTAAAGAGCAATTTGCCTTCATGTTTTCTGCGAAGCATTGTTCTTCCAGCAGGATTTTTAAATTGGGATTTAATGTTTCCTGTTTTATAGAACAGTTTCTGTAAAAGATCTATATCAAATTGTTGAGATTTGATTACGTGATATAATTTTGTTTTACTTGCGGCGGCAAAATCCATAGTCGTCGTCTACTTCACCTTCCAGCTCATAGCCATCATTTTTTAGGCCGATCAGATATTGCTTGAAATCTTCAAGCATTTGAACTGCTTCATCGAGGGAAGTTGCTCCATCCATGGCCCATTTTGCACGAATTGTGATATGATCCTCGTCGCACTCACAATCGTCACAGGTTTCATCGTCCAAATATTCTGGATCGTTGTAAAGGATTAGACATTCGTCTGTCTCGGTTTGTTGTTCGTCAGGCGCTTCTATCTCGTAGAGAAGTTCGTATGCGCGCTCTGGTGTGTCAGATTCAATTATTAAGCGTAACTGTTGATCCTTGGAATGGATTTCCTCACCACAATCGCAACACGTCCGGTAGTCATCAAGGATTTGATCGTCGGAAAGTGAATTTACGTATGCTTGGTGGCAGCCTGCACTGACGAGTTTCTTTCGTAGAAGATTTGCGAAATTTCTAATTTCTTTGCGACTTGTTTCTAGCATATTTGCTCCTAGATGCATTATGTCACATCTAGGATGTAGATCAATGTGAGTGTGTTTTAAAATTAGAATAACGTCTGCTGTCCTGAGTTATCATCTTCTGAATCATCTGAACCATCTGCAGGAGGCGGGCTGCCTTCTTCGTCAGGAAGAATTTCACCAGCTACGTCTGTATCAATTTCAACATCCTTAAGTGCTTCCCGGTCTTTCTTTTTGAAATCACCAGTCAGAAGTTTAATGTCGTCTTTGTTGACGCGTTTGGAAAGGTCCTCTTTTTTCTTTAGTGCATTAACAATTCTTTGGTCTACTGTGTCCTCGCCATTTGCCATTTTTGCAACTAGGTTAATGTAAGTTACCCGTTTAGTTTGGCCTTTTCTGTGGTTTCGAGCAAGAGCTTGTGTCCAGTCTTTAAGAGACCAGTTGCGGGAATAAAAAACGGCTAAGGTTGCTCGTTGTAAGTTCAAACCTTCCGAAGCAGCTACACACTGACAGCAAATTATATTTGTTTGTGGAGGTTCACTTCCATCTGCTAAGGTATCTCCAAGTTCGTAACGGATTTCTGTTTTTGATAAACCTTCTTCTGTAAACTTCTTACGAAGTTCTGCGCGCTCTTTTGGAGTTAATCTAAACTTTGCAATTTCAGCATTTCTGTATTTGGTTGAACCTTGAACTTCAGAACAGCGATATTTAATTTTTGTTCCACATTCAGGACAATCATCTGCTGCTACATTATTTACTTTTGCTTTACATTTTTGGTTTTGGCAACGGCCAAAATATTCTGTCATTAAAGACATATCAGCTTTATAGTAGGCCCAAAGAATCATGGGTTGGTTATCAGCTTCTTCAACAACTGTTTTAAGTTCCTCGAACTTAGGGTTGTTCTTAAAGTGAATGATTTCACCAGTATCCGTGTCTTTAACCCAACCACTTGTAATTTGGTTGAGCTTGAGCATGAGTGACAGGACGTGGTTAATCTTAATTCGTTTGTTCTCTGTAATTTGAGCAGAGAGTTGTTCTTGTAAGTTTTTGTATGCCTTGTCTTGATCTCGACTGAGATAAACAACGCGATCTGGCAAGTGGGTAGCCATTGGAAGATCCATACACTCCTCCTTAAGGAAGCGAAGGGCTCGGGTATATAATTTGTCCGAGATTTCTTTGTCAGCACCATTTCGTGGAAGGAAAATTTGGATTGGTGAATTGTCCGGACCGACATTTTTGAAGTATTTTGCTCTAAAGGAATAAAAACTTTCACCAAAGACTGAAGGGTCAATAAAACGCATTACACCGAAGGCGTCTAATGAAGAGTTAAGAACAGGGGTTCCTGTAAGGGCTATTTTGTATTCGGCATGATCAGCAAGTTTGTAACACGCTTTACTTTGTTCAGAAGTAGGGTTTTTGATGCGGTGAGCCTCGTCCGCGATTATCATGTTAAAGTTTTGTTCTAAGAGAATATCTAGAATACGCCAGGTGTATTCATAGTTAATGAGATAAACATTTCTATCAAGCTCTAATTTTTTGAGTCGGTCTTCTTTTTTTGTCCCTGCTATAGAGACATAGGTGAGATCAGAGAAAAACTCTATCTGCTCTTCCCATCCGCGCATAACTGACTTAGGACAAACTACTAAAGCTTTGTCAATGTTTCCGACTTCCATATGCCAATGGATAGAACAAATTGCGGAAGCGGTCTTGCCTGCGCCCATTTCCGAGTAGTTTCCAGAGCCTTTGAGCATTCTGTGCAACTCAAAAGCTTTTTTCTGGTGACTCATCAAGGGAACTTTAGGAATGTAATCTTCTAATTCATGGTAAGGTTTTTTCCTGAGGTCTTCTACAGCTTTTTCTAAAGCAGCACGTTCCTTTAATTTGTTCATTACTGCATTAGAAATTTTTACATCGTCTAATGAAGAAACTAATTTTGAATAAAGACTTAGTGGGGCTTCCCAGCGCTGAAGTTCTTTGTTCCAACGAGTGCCACGGATCTTTTTGATTTCGCCTATCAAATACTTGTTATATTCGAAGGATATTAGCAATTTATCGCCAGCTAGGTGTAGATAGGCTGTAGTCATACTATTAATGATAGAAAACTCAAATCGAATAACAAGACTGGAACGCTTTATGAATAACAAACGAAATTGATTATAATTAAGCTAAAGGAGAAGTAATGCCTCTTACTGCACAAGAACATCAAAAGATTGCTGTGTTACAACAAGTGGCCAACTTAGTTGGACAAGCACAGAGTGTTGCTGGCAACCAATCAGTATTAAATAATGTTATCAATAATATCCTCCCACAGATTCAAATGTGGGAAAGGAGCGATCCAGAATTTCAGGAACTTGCTTTACAAATGCGTCGAGCACGCTCAGGAAATTCTCCTCATTATCTAACAAATATTGCTGGACAAGCTCAGCGAATGATTTCTCTTATCCGAACAGGATTACCTTATCGGGTTAATCGGGAAGGTGAAAGAATGGAATGGGATCCTGTTCGTGGATGGATTACTTCTCCAATGTTTGATCCTAATGAACCTGTTAGAACATTCTCTCCTATGGGATGGCGAGGCAGCCAGAAGTATCCGTTTGGAAAAGCCTTTCCTGAAAAGAATGTTATTGAAGGCTGGGGTGATCTTAATGAAGTTACCTTTGGTAAGGTAAAGGGCGCATTGCTCGGACTTGGCGCAGGAATTCTTGTCGGAATTGTTACAGAGAGTTTTTCAGAAGGGATTGATCATCCTATTCTGCGAAAAATTGCTGCCCCAACGGCGTCAAGTGTGACGGCATTAGGGATTTATTGGTTCACTTCTTAAGGTTTCAACCCATACCTGCAATAAACCGGCCTTAATGGCCGGTTTTTTTGTGACCTGCTGAAACAATTTGAAAAGAAGAATGTTACGACCCTATCCAGTACCTGAAAGGTCAATGAAACACCTTGGTGCTTATATAGATGTACTATATTGTACTTAAGTACAAGTACATCTACTATAGATGGCATTCGTTACATTAGACGGTTTTGATGGGCGTAACATTCCTTCCGATGGGTGTGACATCGTGTAACAGGGCATGTTACACATTATGTAACGGGCTAAATGGGCATTTAAAGGGCCTTTAGTGGCGGTATAAGATCAATTGTAACATGTAACATTCAAAAACAGAAAAATACTCTATGTATATGAACAGGATGTGGTCATCCATCTTTATATAGGAGTGTGATTTTCTTAAAAATTTTGTTTCATGTTACAAATGGATCTAACCCGTTCGACTTAAATGACTTACGACGTAACATTCAAAGTAACGAACCGTATCATTTTTAATATAAGGCAAATATGAGTGTTACATCCCGGTTTTGTTCCATTTTTTAAAAACATTTTCACGGATGTCTTTCTCTGTCAGTTCAGAGTGGAGAGCTTCATCAGTCATCTCTATCTTCTTTAGCTGAGCCTTTACTTTATCAAATAATTCTTTCGGTAAAACAGTCAACCATCTAAAATTTGGAAAACGGATGTAACCTGGAATTCTATCATCACCAGCATCCATACATTCCAGGACTTCCTCAATCCGAGAAAGCTGAACATCAAACTTGTAGCCATCTATTTCAAATTCGGTGTGCTCTATCTTAGTGCAATACATTCCACCGGGATCTAGACAGCAGACTTCATACTTCTTAAGAATATGCCATTTATTTTCAAGATCTTTAAGTTCATCATTAGTATGATAAAGAAAATTAGTAATGTATTCTACTTTGCCGTCCACTACCAACATAGGTGTCACTTTGAACGATTTGATGTGGTAGACAAGATCCATGAAAAAATTATATATGATTTTGCTGTTTTTAAATGTTACATGTTACATTTAAGAAACTAAAGGACTTACGCGAAACCATAAGTCCTTTAAATTTGTTACTCCAATCAAAATTTGCACTTTTAAGTCAATTTTGGGTTTGATTTCTAACTGAGAGCTATTATTGATATAATAGCAAATGGGAATAACAAATGTCTAGAAGATATAATTTTGGTGAACTAGTTCCATTAAGCATGAAGATGGAAATGAAACTTCCCGGCAGCCTTGTAGAAAATGGTTATGCTGTTAGTGGTCCAAATGAAGCAGGTTATTATCAAATTGTTGGCCCAGAATTAATTAGCCCTGCTTTTATTTCTGGAGATGTTCCTTTTTATCATCCGGATACTGGTCAACTACTTTACCAGCCCTACATCCCTCCTGCACCAAAAGAAAAGCCCAAGAGCGGTTTTCCACTCCTGGGCTGGGTTGTTCTTGCTGTTGCGATTTATTTATTTGTAAGCTAACAAATTCTTCATTAATTGTTCAATATCTTCAAAAGGAAATCTTACTGAGATTTCAAAATTAGGCCAGGTTGGTCCCAACCAACGATCTCCATCCTCAAACCAATTACCATGATGAACATCACTTAATGAACATTCCCACTGCCATAGATTTTTATCAACAGTCATATCTGGATCATCTAATCTAGATGCATTCCAGTCTTCCCCGGCATAAAATTTAAACACACGGTTGTAAAGAGAATCCATTTCAAATTCCGGATCTTTCGGATGAGGAATACATTTAGCAACAAATTTTTTGGCATTGTCTAATTCATAGAACATTAGCCAAACTCGTCCACAACTTACATTTCCCTCTTTACCTGGATGAGGGGTATCTTGACAGGACATCATAGTGTTAATGTCGTGATCCCAAAGAAGTTTTAGAAAAGGAACAAGCTTTTCATCAACTTCAGTTTCCTCTTTGTCTATCGGATTCCAAACTTTGACCTGTGTATGCCTTGTCATCAATCTATATACTTTACATAGCCATCAAAATGCAGATCAATATGATCTGAATCTTTTAATTCAAAATCAATAAAGGGTTGAAGATCTTGTCGGCTTTTAATCCAAGAAGGTACAAAGTAACCAAATCCGTTTACCATCGCAAACGCATCTAATAAGCCATTTCGCTCACGAATACGAGTTAGGAGTTCAAATGTTTCTTTGCAAGGGTTGCTAGCGTAAGCACGTTCAGCCTCCCTTAAAGATTTATCCACTGACCCGACTATATCGAGGAGGCAACTCCTCACACTGATCTACTTCAAAAATTGCTTCGCCATTTTCTTTGCGAATACACATCGGACTCAGATCATGAAGCTCAGCAAAAGTAAGTTTAACTGGATGTTCTTCAGTTACCTGATGCCTGACTAGCATTCTAATTTCTGGATTTATTTCAGCATGATGCCCAGAAACAAAAACAGAGAACTGATCTTCATCAAACAGTTCTTTATGTTTTTCAAAAATGTCTGCAGCCTTGTCAGCTACTTCTTTTCGAGGTTGCATGAAGCACTTAAAAGAAGTGTCATTCGATTGCTTGTCTCGAACAGAAATTACCCAGCCGGTCTTCATAGGAATTCTCCTAGTCGTAGGTGTTGCGGATATAGGTCGATATGATTGCTGATGCATTCATCAGATAGCCTTGGCCTCCACTATCTGTGAGATCAAGACGAACCTTGTCAAGCTCTTTCAAAATCTTTGAAAGATCTTCTTTCTCCTGCTTCTGCTTAGCAGTAAGTTTTGCGTCTTCTTCTGGTTGAGGAAGACGAGCTAGGGGTTCATATTTTTTCTTTTTAGGCTTAGCAAGAACAGCATTTGATTTTTTGTCAACAAGTTCTTGTGAAGTTTTTGTTGCTTCTTTAGAAGGAACAATTGTCTGCATATCCAAGTCTAAGCCTTCATCCATTTTGACCTCTGCACAATTGTAACTTGTGAGACTGTCATTTTCCTAAATTTTACAAAGTTTTCAAGAGCCCGAGACTCAAAAGATGTAAACACTTTTTATAGCCGAGTAATGGATGAAATTCGAATTCGATATTTAGTTTATAACAGTATTATTTTTAGTCAACCCATAATTCCTGGTAAAAGTGGGGTATATAATCCGGTTTTCCTGGATATTTCCGGTAAAACGCCACGGAAAAAATTTATAAACACCAATCTTAAAGCCAGATGAAATGCCGTGTAAAACTATATAATGATCTAAAACTTTCTATTTCTGTTGTCCAGGTCTTTATGTCTGCGCAAATATGTTTTATTTTGTAAGGAAGAGTGTTTTATGCCCCAAAGATTTTGCCCTTTTGGATTTTTCAGCTTTTATGTAAATAAGAAGAGCGCCGAGGCCGGTGGATGCCATCAATGTGTAGAGCACGCATGCGCTCTTTGGGACAACAGTGAAGCACAATGCAGTGTTAAATCCGCTCTTGATTCAGTATCAATTATTGCAGACAGCTTTAGTTCTGGAAGAGGCTTGCCTATAGCAGGAATTCCTTCTGCACCGGCCAAGGAAGCCAAAGGCGGCCTCTCTAATATAATGGACAAGCTGCGTGCTAAAAAGAAATTGCCTTCAGCTAAGAAATCTACCGAAAACAAAGTTGAAAAGAAACCTGATGCTCCTGCAACAGCACAAACGCCTACAGCTACTCCAACAAAGCCTGCTGAAACCAAAACGGACGAAACAAAAACTCCTGAGACTAAGACTAATATAGTTAACCCAGCTTTGCTTCCAACAGCAGAAAAACCAGGCCAAGTATCAAAATCTGAGCCAGCAGCCCCTGAAAAAGTAGAGACAAAAGAAAAGCCTGCAGCACCTGTTGTCACACAACCAAAAGATGAGCCAACACCAACACCAGCACCAGCACCAGCACCAGCACCAGCACCGGTTGCTGAGACAAAAGCCCCAACTCCTGCACCTGCGCCCGCACCTACACCTGCTGAGACAAAAACACCAGAAGTTAAAAAGCCTTTTGATCCTGTAGATGAGGCAGCTAAGAAACTAGCTGAGCTTGATAAGAATGATGACTTCTCTGATCTATTAAACCCACCACCTATTAATGTTAAAGATCTGCCGGTAATTTCATTAGGTGAAGATAAGAAAAAAGAGGATGAGTAATGGCAGACGAGAAACAAGAGGATAAAGATAAAAAGAAAAAAGAAGAAAATCCAGAAGAGGCTGGCCCTACTGGAAAAGTTAATAATGTTCCCCCCGGAGGAAACATTTTTGATGATAGCTTCTTTGAAGATTTAGGAAGTATAGATGATGGGCTAGGAAATCCAAACTTTGGCAAGCTTGGTGAAGACACTGCCGAAAGCTTGGATGATGCTCTTAAAGACTTATCACTTAATTTAAATAGTGAAACAAAGAAAGCAGCCCCGCCTACACCTAAATCAAAAATTAAAACAAAAAACACAACAACTGAAAGTTTACCTGCTTCAAAGTTACCCACAGGTAATTCTAAAGTTAAGGAGAAAAAAATGGCCGATAAATCAAACAATCCATTAGATTTACCTGATGACGATCCAAACGCGGAAAGCATCAATGAGATCTGGAAAAGCATGAGTAGCACTGATCCTTCAGAATTTAAGCTGATGGCCCTTCGTTTAGAGCCTCAAACTGTGAAGGGTGTGAAAATCAGTGGTTATCTTGAAACTTTTCACTTACCTACAACAATTCCTGACATTATTGAAAAAGTTGGAGAAAAATACGGTGGCGGTAAATATCAAATCCGTATCGTTAATGGCAAAGGGCAGTATGTAAAGTCCAAGCAGTTTGAAATTTCTGGACCACCCAAACTTCAGACTGAGGAATCCTCTACCGAAACTATTAAAGTAAATGGAGGAGACACTTCTTCGATTACTGTTAAAGGTCCAGCTGCTCTCAATAATGATGAAGATGATGGTGATATAGATGATGAAGAAGATTGGCCAGACAACGATCTCTATAGTCGCCCAAGACCTAGTTTTGGTTCTCCTTATTCAAGTGGGTATAACTCACCCTACGGCTCACAATTTGGTTCCCCTTACGCACAAAGTCCAGGATTTTCTGGAGGAGGAGGTTATTCTCCAAGAGGTTCTCTTTCAAGAGATGAAGTTTCTAAAGATGATCTTGAAAAATTCAGCCGAGATGTTGAAGACCGGGTAACTAACAAAATCGAATCGAAATTCGACAAAATGGCTGATATGATGCAGAACATGATGCTTATGCAGAATAATAAAAAAGAATCATTCCTTAATGCTGATGTTGTTAAAGCACTAGCTCCTGTTGTTGTTACTTGGCTTGACGGCAAAAGCCATCAAAACAACAGTAATGTCAATCAGTTCTCTGAGATGAACAAACAAATGGTTGGCCTTATGGAGGGCATGCAAAATCTTGTTCGCCTCGGTGATAAGACAAAAGAAGATTTTTCTGAAAAAGAACGTCGTGCTCGTGAAGAATTTGCTGAGAGAGAACGTAAAGAGCGCGAGAATGCTCGTCGTGAAGCTCTTGAATATCAGCGACAAATGGAAGAGCGTCACCAAAGAATGATGATGCAAATGAAAGAATCTCTTGAAAGCAAGCATCAAGTTGCTATTCAAAGTTCAAGCACTGCTCAACTTCAATTAGAAAAGATGAGACAAGAGTTCCGAGAGAAAGAAGAAGCTGCTCGTCGCGACGCTCGTGAGCGAGAAGAAAAGCTTCGTCTTGAGGCTCAGCGCCGCGATGAAGAATCTCGCCGTAAAGAGATGGAGTTTTGGCAAAAGCAACGTGCCGAAGAAATGAAGTGGCGAGAAGAAATGCGCCTCAAGGAAGAGGAGTCGCGTCAACGTGAACTACAGTGGAGAGAGGAAATTCGATCCCGAGAGGTTGAGCGAGAGCGTGAACTCAAATTACGTGAGCTTGAAATGATGAAGACTATTCAGGAAATGAATAATCAAAAATCTACTATGCAACACAAATTGCTTGAGCAAGTCTATTCAAATAACAACAATAACCGCGAGTCACAGCTACAGATGGAAATGGCCATTGCTCGTATGACTAATGATAATGAAGCTCGTATGATGCAAGCAAATGCAGAAATGCAGCTTGAAAAGATTAGACATGCTACCCAGATGCAGATGACTAAGATGAAAGCAGATATGCAAGCTCTTGAGTCTAAGAAAGATGAAGATCCAATTGACTCTGCAATGCAACAATATCTAAAACGTAAACTTGAGATTGATATGATCAAAGAGTTAAATATGGATGTGGCTGAGGACGACATTCCTTCAGGTGGAATTATGGGTATTGCCAAGAAATTACTTAGCGATGGCGGTGGTTCAATGCTAATGAATCTATTACTTGGTGGTGGGGGTGGAAACCCAATGGGAGGCATGATGTCAGGTGCTCCTCCTCAACCAACCGCACCAGCCGGTCGAGTTGTTAATCCGGTCCCAACACCACGTCCGGTCGCTCCAACTCCAACACCTAAACCCCCAGAGACAAGCATTCACGATCTAGACGATTATGATGAGGACGAGGACGATATCCAAGATGAGGAGAATGAAAACGAAGTTGTTGAAGTAGAGTCAGAAGACTTAGATACTGACGACGAAAATGATGAGGATTTTGAGAACGAAGATGATGATATGGAAGTCCCTGCTCCCGATATCGACATGCTTCGAGAAATACCTAGAGTTGCACAATTCTTCGGCTATCTACAGCAAGCCATTGTTAGCAATGAAGTTACGCCAGAACAAGCTGCCGTCGAAGCTAAGAACCAGCTTTCTCCTGAGATTGTCCAGTTCTTAATGCAAATTAGTGATAGCCGCTTAGTCATAGCACAGCTTTACCCACTACTAGTCAAACTAGGGGGTGAAGAGTCTGCGAGCTTCTTTACTACTGATGAAGTTTATACTTATATGGATAAAATGTTGGCAGCCATGGCAGGTAAAACAGTTGAAGACGACCCTGAGCCCGAAGCTGTCGAGCCTGAGCCTGAGCCTAAGCCGACTCCTCCTAAGCCAAAGGCTAAGACTCCCCCTAAGCCAAAAGCTAAGTCCGAAACTCCAAAGCCCAAGAGAAGTAGAAAAACTAAAGCTAAGGAAGAAGACAAAGAGGATGCTTCTAAGGAAGAAGAGGCTCCGAAGAAAAAGACCCGTCGAGGCAGAAAGAAAAAAGAACCTGCTAAGGATGAGGTGTCCAAAAGTTAACTTTTGATAACTTTTAACTAAAATTGAATTGAGGTAATTATGGATAATGACGAACTAGCTGCTAACTTACATAATAGTGTTGAGCATATGACTTCTAGAATTGAAAAGCTTGAAGAAAGTAATGCTGAAATGATAGCTGCTTTAGAAAAACTAAACAAAACTGTTACAGAAACAAATCAAGTTTTTGATGAGGTTTCAGAGGGAGTTAAGAATCTTTATGAAAAAGTGAAGAGTCTGGAAATTTGGAGTAAGTTATTGGGAAATATTAACTTATCTCAGCTACTACCCCTATTGAGCGGATTAGGCGGATTAGGAAATCTTGGAAAGCAAAATCCTCCAAAATCTAGCTAATTACCTCAATAAAATCAATTCTTTAATTAGAGCCTCATTAGAGGCTCTTTTTATTTTCAAAACAATAATTTATTTTGCTATACTACAGCAGGTGCTGTATGTCACAAAGACCACAAAGATTTATTGGCGATATTAATCCAGATATCGATGACTATGACGCTGAGTATGTAAGAATTGCTCAGTGGTTAGACAAATTTCTTCCAAAAGAAGAAATGACTGTCTATGATGTGAAGCTAACAGATAGCAATCGCGCTACCTATGAATCTGTTGAAGTTATTAAAAAGTTAATTGATCAAGGCAAGAAAGATATGGTTATTAGAACTCTTGCTGAAAAAATTACACAATATATACCACAAAAAGATTATAAAAGAGAAGTTAAAGCTATTTATAATTTTGTTGTTAGGCGACTCAGATATACCAAAGACATACACCGAGTTGAGACCGTCCACAGAGCACGCGATCTTCTGAGAAGACACAAGAAAGCAGCTGATTGTGACGATTTTGTTATCCTTACAGGTGCTCTTTTACAATCTATAGGCCACCCTGTTCGTATTGTCATTATTGGAAACAATTACAAAGATAAAGAAGATTACTCACACATCTATATCCAAACAAAAATTGGAGACAAATGGGTTGCATTAGATGGTTCTGTTCCAGGCGCGAAAGTTGGTTGGGAGGCTCCAAGGTATGCAACTAAGAAAATAATAAACCTAGATGGTTACGGTGATGTCCACATGGCCGCCCCTCCAGGAAAATCGGGACTAATGCGTATTCTGGTCATTGCGGCTATCGGTTACGTGCTATACCGAGTTCTCAAGTAACAAAATATGTATTATGTTAGTGTATAAGAGATTATCTTTGATACACTATAAATGAGGAGTAAAATGGGATACAGAAAAGCAGAAACAAATAGCTTCGCAGAGTATCAAGTCTCTAAAGAGGGGTTTGGTGCTGCTGTTACTGGCAACATTAATTCAACCGGTGAAGTTTCAAGACTAGCAAAAGGGGGTATGGATTCTCTTCCTGCTGGACTTCAAGGACTAAATGGCTATGAAGGGTATCCTTCACATCTTTCTCAATATCCTGAATTTTCAGGTGAGTTTGGTGACCAAACAATCAAGGAAGCTTCTGAGATAGCAATTGCTAATATGGACAAAGACCCTGCTGGGGTTACTGGTTTACAAGGTTATGAAGGTGATCTAGGTGGCTTTGAAGGCATTGAAGATGATGCTTTTGCTGGCTATGGAGAGTCAACAGCTCAAGTCGCCGCCCAAGCACAGAGAGCAGCCTTAGATGTAGATGATGAACATGTTGCCTTTGATGGCTACGGCGGTCTTGGTGAAGGCCCTTCCGAAAGTTTTCATACATTCCTCCATCAAGCTTCCATGGCTCGGACTGATACCGGAGTAATTAGTGCGCTTAAAAAAGCTGTAAAATCTGTTCCAGATGATACTCCTGCAACTGTAAAGAAACAGCTATATGATCTTGCAAAAGAAATGCTTCTCCGCAGAAAACAAGGAAACTTGCGCCATCTTGATCTACAACGCGCAGAAATTGAATCTAATCTTGGATGGCTTGTCAACCCTTCCTTACCTAAGACAGGCGGCTTTAACGCAGTGGTCCAAAAGGCAGTAGGAAAAGTTGGTGCTCAATTAGCTAAGGGTGAGAAAGATCAAGTAAAGGCACAGCAAGCACTTGCTGTTGGTCAATTACTTAAAAAAGACCTTCGCAAACAAAATATGCTTGCCGGATTAGGTGAGGGTGGGAAGATGACTTACATCGGTCTAGGTCTTGCTGGTCTGCTAGCAGTTGGTGTTGCTTATTACCTTTACACTAATAATCAAAAAGCTGCCGCTGCTGCAGCCGCCGCTAAAAAAAGAAGGCGACGTAGAAGAAAGAAGAAGTAATTGAAAAACCACCCATTTCAACCACTTTATGGAAAGAAGGGGGTGGAAAAGGCTTCAACCCCGACCCCTCCAACCTCCCAACCCTCTAGGGCTGCTTCACAACAGCAGCCCTCTCCTCCTGTACAGCCACATACGGCAGTTCAGCCTCCCGCAACAAATATTGTACTTCAACCCAAATCCTTATTAGGAAGTTTTTCACTCAATAATAAGTTAACCTGGATTTTAATAGCAATCATTATTTTGGTATTATTAATCATAGCTGTTTTTGCTTACCGTCAAAGACAACAACAAATACAGCTAATGAAACTAAAAAGAAAGTTAAGAAGGTTAACATAATGATGGGAAATCTTGATAATTTAAATCTTGGAATGGGTTTAAGGGCTAAACCCTCTCAATTTATTCGCGCCCAGCATGCTGGTTTAGATGGATGGAGCAGTCTTGGACAAACTGGGGCTGGTTCAAAGCTTCCATTCGGTATTTTTGGTACTTTACTTTTAGTATTTTTAGTATATAAATTAACGAGGTAGCTGATATGTGGTTTAGTAAAAATCCAGACAGAAAAGAATATGAAGGTATATTTACCGGCCCAAAGAAAAAATATGGACCTAAAGCATGTAAGTTGCCGAGGAGATACTTTCAAAATCTTACTATACAAGTAGGCGAGTTGGTTCGTAATGCACCGGAAGGTGGTTTACTTTGCGAAGTGCCTCGCAAAGGTTGCAGAGAATGCGGCTTAGCGGAAGACAAGTTTTGTTATAAACACACTGATGAGGTCGATGTGTTTAGACAGAAATTAATTAAATCAAAAAAGCGTCCTCTAGTTTTAGCTAATGAAAAAGGAACTATGTGTCTCGTTGTTTCTCATGATAAAGTTGTCGGAAGCTATAGTGTAGATACACCAAAAACGGACGCCTTAAATAGGCGTAGGAATGCTGCCACAGCTACTGAAGCAGATAGCTCCCTTCAAAAAGCCATAAAATTACATGAATCTTTCCACGGAGTGCCCTTTGACTCTAAGGATCCTAAACCTATTAAAAAAATTGATATTGAGGAGCCCGATTATCTAGTATTTTTCGGTTGGCTCAAGCACATTATTTATGATGTTCCTAAATATTCCGAACGACGCGGGGTTCCTTTCATTCACGAAGGCCAAGACAGAGGCGACGATAAACCAAAAGCCCGCGAAAAGCCTTATGTTTGCATTAGTCCGAAAAAAGATTATCTTGTAATATATGGATCTCAATTCGAATTTACCGAGAGAGGAATGATTGGCTAATGACTCAGCCGCCTATTAAACTAACAGCGAACGAAATGGCTATTCTCACTATGATGAGAAGAAATACCTTTCAAAGCATCTCTGTACAAATACAAGACGGTGTGATTACCGCTGTTGATCAGACACTAAAGTTCCGCAGGAAGAAAGGCGGCAAATTAGTGGCAGGTGTTGTAAATCGAGCCGCAATTGCTAAACAATCTGCTATTAGTCCAGAAGAATTAGCTGTAATAAAGATGCTTCGGGAAAAACCTTATCAAAAAATCGAATTTAATATTCAAGATGGTGCTATAGAAGGGGTTGAACAGACACTTAAATTTAGAAAATTAAAGCCTTCTAATGGCTAAAAATGCAGGTTTTAAAGAAAACCCTAATTTTTGCAGAAAAAAATAAAAAAAGTTTGACTTTGTTTTTAAAACTTTTGTAATATTAAAGCACTGGTTAGAAGCGACTACAACAAGTGGAGCTACTAACATAAAAAACTAAAAACAATTATGTGACTGTATTAACAGAGCATGAAGTGGGAAGAGCCTACTAATGCTCTTATTTTTTTGGAATTTAGATTATGTTCTATATGGTCAACCCCTCGGGACTCCCTAAAAAGAAGAAGAAAAAAAACAAGAGCAGAAGGCGAAATCCTGAACTCTTGATCGTCAATCCTTATTCACTTGAGGATCATGACGAACAAAAGAAGAAGGCAAAAATGGCAAAGCGTAAAAGAAAATCAAAGAAAAGCCGTAGTCGTCGCCGTAGCAAGCGCAAAAACCCGCTCGCTCGTCGCCGTCGTCGCAAAAACCCACTAAATCTTGAAGGCATTAAGGAACGTTTCTTAGGCCCAGATTTAGATAACGTCAAGCAAGCAGCAATGATGGCTGTTGGTGGTGGACTTGCTCTAGCAGTCGGAACCGCAGCATTTGGCTCACGTCTTGGTGGTGGTGCAGTAGCGAAGGGTGTTGTAGCTATCCTCTCCGGTGTTATCGGTGGTGTAGTTGTTTCAGAACTTGGTAAGGCAGTTGCTCCAGACGTTCAGTTCATTCAGCAACTAGCAGTTGCAGGTGCTATGGGAGCTATGGTTCTCGGAGCATGGGCAATCGCACAACCTATTGTTGAGCCATGGGCTGATAGCCTCAACGCAAGACTTGGTTTCGCAGGTCTCGGTGCTTGGACTAAAGAATTCGATGGTCTAGGCCAGGCATACTATGACGAGTTCACCTCAGGTGTTGCTCCAGGTATGGACGGATACTTCGGTCAACCAGTTATCGCTGCTACCGATCTCCAAAGCCCAGCAGACAACCCTTGGATTGCTGCAGAAGACGCTGCTAAAGGAACCATGGGTGCTTACGAGCCTCTAGGCGATATCTACAACAGCCAACGTCTCGGTTCATTCGAGGCTGAAGGACTAGGTGGTTTCGTTCCTGAGACTGCAAACCCCCGTGACCAACAGGTCGCTGACGAAATGAAGCATGCCGCTGGTATGTATGGTGGATATGAAGGTATGGGTGGAACCCTTTTCGAGCCCTTCATTGACGACTAAAACAATTTTGTCCTAAGTAGCTGAGGACAATACCTTATGGTATCAGTTACTTGGGGAAGTTAAAAAACATTCGCTGTCCAAACCTTAAAGGTGCGAAGGTGTGAAAAAAGAAAGGTGACTAACAATGCCTCGTATTCCAGGTCTGTTAGAAAGAATTCAGCAACCACTTTATGACTGCAACACTGTAGCTACAAGTGGTACTGGTCAGCTTAATTACTTCCAAGTTCCTCTTGGTGGTACCGCAGCTGGTAGCACAATACCTAAAACCCAGGTGCAAACCAACATGGATCAGGGTGGAAGTCTTCCATATCCGAAGAACTTCGAAATCCATGCACTCCGTCTAATCAACGAGTACGGCGCAGAGGTCTCCGATCTTAACCGTATCTACGATAGCTCATGGTTCCGTCTTTTCATCGGTACCAAGGACTATCTAGTTGTTAACTCCTTCATGTTAACTGCTGGTGTTGGTCTTGACGGTGTTGCTGCAGGAACAACTGACGTTGTTTCCGTAGTTAACGGTCGCGCAGATCAGCGTGGAATCTATGTTCTTGCTGAGCCAATCGACCTAATCCCACAACAGAACTTCCGTTGTGAGATTAACTTCCCAACTCCGTTCACCGCTGGTGCTCCGCTATCAGCAACCGTTACACTTCACGTGTATCTTGACGGATTTTTCAAACGCGAGGTACACTAAAACATCGCGTTTACCAGCTACTTACTGCATGCTTTTGCAAGCAGTAAATAACAATTAAGGGTTTGCAAGGTCTCCGGGCCTTGCAGACAGTAACAAAAAATCATGAAAGGAGAATTTTCATGCCTCGTATTCCAGGTTTATTGGAAAGAATTCAACAGCCACTTTACGACCGTAACACCGTCGCAACCAGTGGTACTTCACAACTGAACTTCTTCCAGGTTCCTCTTGGTGGCACTAACGCCGGATCTGTAACCCCAAAGACACAGGTTCAAACCAATATGGACCAGGGTGGAAGCCTTCCTTATCCGAAGAACTTCGAAATCCATGCTCTTCGTGTTATTAACCAGTATGACTCAGCTGTCGCTGACCTCAACCTAGTTTATAACAACGCATGGTTCCGTCTCTTCATCGGAACTAAGGACTATCTAGTAGTTAACCTCTTTATGTTAACTGCTGGTGTCGGCCTTGACGGTGTTGCAGCTGGTTCAACTGACGTTGTCTCAGTCACCAACGGTCGTCCAGACCAACGTGGTATCTACGTTCTTGCTGAGCCTATCGACTTGATTCCTCAGCAGAACTTCCGTTGCGAAGTTAACTTCCCAACACCAGTTACCCTATCAGCAACTGTTGATCTTTCTGTCTACTTAGACGGCTTTTTCAAACGCGAGGTACACTAAAACCTCGCGCTCTGGAAAAGAGCAAACTACAAAGGGAGCAGTCAGTTATCTGGCTGCTCTTTTTGTATGTACCATTGTTTAGCTATTTCGTTTTTTCTAGGAAGAGCAATCACAGAATTGTTATAGAGAAGATGAGCAATTTCTTGCGAAATTCCTTTTGTTTGACAGCTTACTTTATATATTCCGTGATGAGACCAAGGCCCTCCTAAAGAAAAATTAAGGTTCTTTTCAACAAATTCCTTAAAATGTAACACCATATATTCATTGCCATAAAATTCTAAAACTCTACAACCTAAGCCTTCATTGAAGAAAAGAGAGCCATCTCCATCAATAGCTCCTCGCCAAAAATGTTTATGCAAATGTTCGGGTATTAAATCAAAATTAATAGAAAGTGTATTGGTTTTATTTTCAGTGATCCCAAGCTTGTGTAATTGCTCAGCAAGATGCCTTGAAATAAAGGCAACTTTTGCTCCCTTTTTATATACTCCAGTTTCTTTGTTAAAATGAATTGTGTCCATAATAGGCTTGTTTGATTCAATTAATTCCGAAACTTTTCCTAGATGGTCTTTGTCTTCCGCTTTAAGTTCAATACAAACAACATTTTTATAAACATTTCCATCAGTAGCAAGCAGGCCAATAAGATATGCCTTACCTTCTGTATCAACAATTTTAAAGTAATTCTGGTCAAGATTATAAATTCGACTTTTGTTTGAGTTATACCTAGCTGGCATTCCCCATTTTTTACGCCATCTTACTTGCGTAGATTGCGGTACGCCATATTCTTGGATTGTAGCTGGAGTGCCATATTGATAATAGTAATCTAAAACTTGAAGTTGAAAATCAGGAGATGGATTATTATTAAATGAGTGTCCAAATTCTCGCAAATAATTCTTGATAGTTTGATCACTTAGTTTTAATTCTGAGGAAATTTGGTCTATGCTTTGCCCCTCATTATAAAGAGACAATGCTTTATTTCTCTTTTCAAGCCGCTTGTTATCACTAAGAACAGAAGTATCAACCCCAGCCCTATCTACAAGTCTATAAATAGTTGTTTTAGAGGGAAGCCTATTACCTAATATTTTATTTGTTTTTAAATGTTTATAGAAAGCATTTTTTGAAGACCAGCTGTGAGCAGTGTAGTAAGCAACTAAAGTATCAATCTCTTTCTGGGTTGATACTACTTTCTTGCCATTTGATCTTCTTTTTTTCGGCTGGGGCTTTAGGTTGTGCTTTACAACCAAAGGTTTTATGATTTTAGTATAGAGAGTAGTTTTCCCTATACCATAAGTCTCAGCAAGCCCTGCAACAAACGTATCTACTGTTTTATTTCTATAGTGGTCAGGAAGTTCGGATATTAAAAGCTGCTCTAGCTTTAATTTTTCTACGTCGTCTAGTATTATTTTTTTCATAATGTTACATGTTACAATGTTTAAAATATTACACTTACATGTGTAACATTTTTATGTGTAACATTTTCTTAAAATGTTACTTTGAACTTTTCTGCTATGACCTTAGCAAGCTTTTTGTCAATCAACAAGCACTTGCTAACTTTCCTGCCAGGCAACCCTTTAATTTTTTGCCGAGCAATCTCTTCCACATTAGCTTCAACAACCTTGATCATTTTTTTGTCTTTGAAACCAGAGACAAACACCACAGAATTCTTACGCTTAACAACTTTAGGCTCAGCTTCTAACTCATTAAGTTTAGCCGCATACCTCTTTACCCGCTTATAGGCGTCTATTAGATTGTCGCTATCAACTTTTTCGGGTGTCTTATTCTTCTTTTTAAGCTCTAAGTTATGGATTTCTCGTCTATACATCCCGATAATATTGTCTATCTCGCTGGCTGTCAAATCTTTTTGAGCGCCCTCTTCTTCCTCTTCCTCCATAATTTCATCTATTTTGCTATGAATGAGATCAGGGTAAGCATGATAAAGAGCATCAATTATCATTTCGGCTTTTACTTCATCAACTAAGATTCTACCTACTTCAAAATCTTTACCAGTTTCTTCTTTAGACTTTTCATCATAGATAGTGCCTTGTGTAATCGTAATAAATCTTACATCTTCTTGGTTTACACTAGATATCCAAGTTGCTTCTTTAAGAGCTTCACAAGTTTCATCGGTAGTTGTATACAAATGAATATTGTCATTTTTATCAAGGTCATCAAGGTCAATCCCTAACAAATCAAGATCATTTAAAACAAGTTTTGCGAGACTGTTTTTTAATTCGTGTATTTCCATAGTTATTTTCCATGTAGATGGTATACAACGAATTTAACACATTTATTAATAGTGTCAATACAGAGTGATTTTAAACAGTTTATCGTCTATTCTGACGCCTTCTCTCTGCCCGATGCTTTTCATCTAGATATCCAACACGCATACAATATAAAGTAATGGTTCCAAATATCGTTTTAAATGGGTAAAAAAACAACAAAGGTATAAAGACAAACCAAAATAGAAAAAATAGTAAAAACCAGCCCGAATTGGGAGGCTCCTCTTCCGGTTGTGGATCCTCTTCTAACATTTAGGCAGTCACGACAGGATCTTCTCCTTCACCACCAGCACTTCCACCAACACTGCCTATTGTGCCGTCCCCATCAATATCCCGCCCAAGAGCTTTCTCTAGAACAGCAATTCTCTGATCTCTTCTTCCATCTTGTTTTGCAGAATAAACTTGTTTACCTAAATAGGCCGAAATCAAACCGAGTATAGCAAGCCACATTTCATGCCAAATCGAGTTTAAGGCACCTTTTTCCACATACCCTTCTCGGGAAGTAGCAATCTGATCATCAACTAATTTCTTTGCTTCTAAAAGAACAGCATCTCTGGTTGCCTCTTTAGTTGTTTCAAGAATTTCACGCCTATCAATTTTTCCATCACCATTTTCGTCAATAACGTCTTTAATTTCAGCACGACTTAAGCCCCGCTTTTCAAGAATAGTGTCTACATCAGCAACTACTTTTTGATGAACTGCTTCAGTAACATATTGACCTACGGACTCTTTAAAAGAGCTACATCCAACTAGGGTGAAAAGAAAAAATAAGACTGCAAGTTTGGCTTTCATAGCCATATTCTAGCAGATTAGTCGGACACAATACCAGCAGAAATAATAAGCTTAAATGCTTGCTCGGGCTCGATATCTGTTTCAATGATTTCTGCTTTTGGAACAATTAAATAGAAACCACTAGTTGGGTTAGGAGTGGTTGGCAAGAATACATTCATATATTCCTGCCCATTATCACTAGAGAATTTTTCATTCTTACTAGTTTTGAAGGCTAAGCTGTAAACACCCTTTCTAGGATATTCAATCATTACCACGCCTGTAAATGCTTCATAATTTCCTAACGTGCTTTGAGCAACTTTTACTGCCGTCGAGTAGATGTTTTTAATAAAAGGTAGCTTTGACATCACATGATTAAACAAATCAATAGCCCGAGTTACTACATAGGATTCTGTCATTGCGCCTATAACAATGACTATCGACGTAACTACAAGCAATCCTAATCCGGGAAACTTCGGCTTAGTTATGTCCCAGGGAAACAGATCCCATGGAACTAGATCCCAAAAGAACCAGAGAAGAGCATCAGTATAAATAATAGTGTAATAGAATACGATGACCGTAACTAAGACCGGAAGAGTAATGACAAGCCCTTGAATGAGCCATCTCTTAATAAACCACGACTTCTGCATATGGCCATTTTGTCATTTTGTTTACTGATTGTAAGTCTGGATTGTTTAAAATAGCAATATTAAAAGAATCATTTTTGTTATAATTGAGTTGAGGATATAAAATGGCCATTAATTTTTCAGTAAACGACATTGTAATTGTCAACCAAGGGTATGTAAGTATCACCCTAGGTGCTCTTACTTCACTTACTGCCAGAAACGCTACTTCTATTCTTGGAAGTTTTGGTAGAAATATATTAACCGTTGCTAATACCGGTAACATTGATGGCAAGTCATTCATTCGTCTGGTACCTCCTACCGGACATCCCAAATACAACAATGGTCAAGGTTTAAACGTTTTCTTTGAAAACGACGAGCAACTAAACGACTCACTTGAACTCTCAAGCGCATTCTTTTGCGATTATTTATATAAAAAAGTTTTAAACAGTTCTGGATCTACACTTCCTAAAGACAGCGTTGTCTATCAAACTGGCTTTGATACGACCTCCCAACTTCCGACAGTTGACCTAGCTAGCGCAGCTGCTGCTCCCACAGCATTCTTCTTCGGTATTCTTGAACAAGAATTGGCAGACGGGGAGATGGGGTCCTGTTTGGTTGGAGGTGCAGTTGTTGGTGATACCAGCGGTATGGCCATTAACGACACAGTTTACCTTAGCAACACTCCCGGTGAGTTTAATCCTACAAGCTCACCTGGATCAGTTAGTGTTACTCTTGGTCAAGTAACTGTTGTTGGAACCGAAGGTTCATTTAAGCTTAACGCTTCAACAGTACCTTCTGCCGGAGGTGGTGGCGGTGGTATGCAAGGAACCACTGGTCTCCAAGGCATTCAAGGCGTAACCGGTTCCCAAGGTGTAACTGGTATTGCCGGAACTTCTGGCGGCACAGGACTTCAAGGTGTTACTGGTTTACAAGGTAACCCAGGTTCAAGTGGTGCAGCAGGTTCGCAAGGTGTTACTGGTCTACAAGGCCCAACAGGAATTCTCGGTAATACCGGATCCCAAGGTAATACCGGAATTCAAGGTAATACCGGAACCCAAGGCCCTCAAGGAGACATAGGTCAGACAGGTATTCAAGGCATTGATGGTGCCACAGGTGTTCAAGGTATAACAGGTTTAGCTCTCGGAGCTACAGGTCTGCAAGGAGATACGGGACTAGGTGCCGATGGAGAGACTGGTCTGCAAGGTATTCAAGGTGATACTGGTGTAGATGGTCAAACAGGTGTTCAAGGAATAACCGGCATTGGCATGGATGGCGCTACGGGACTTCAGGGAAACACCGGTCTCTCCGGAGATTCTGGAACAACCGGTATTCAAGGCGTCACAGGACTTGCCTTAGGTTCTACAGGACTTCAAGGTGATACAGGTCTGGGTGCTGACGGAGTAACAGGTTTACAAGGACCTACTGGAATAACTGGTGAAACTGGTGCTCAAGGTAACACAGGTCTTGGCATTCAAGGACCTACAGGGCTAACAGGTGATACCGGAATTCAAGGTGTTACCGGTATCGGCATGGATGGTGCCACTGGATTAACCGGATCAACAGGAATTACTGGAGACACAGGCGTCCAAGGAGAAACTGGTGTTCAAGGTAACACAGGTCTATCAGGCACTACAGGACTTACAGGTGATACAGGCATTCAAGGAGAAACTGGCGTACAAGGTGATACGGGTGTTCAAGGTGTTACAGGTATTGGCGGAGGAAGCTCAGATGGAATTGGAGTTCTAGCCACGCTTACAGACCTTAACTTCGAAGCAGGTGCAACTACTCTTGAAACTTATTACGTTGCTGGCGACCAATCAGCAGTTATTACTAGCCTAGTCATTAGACTGCTTGCAGCAGGCGGTATCACTCAAGAACCAACTCTATCAGCAGGATGGGATCCAAGCACAACAAACGTCTTTGCCCCAACAGAAATTACAGGTGTAACCTCAGTTGATGATATTTGGACTTTCAGTGCTTCAGCTAAAGCAGTCCTTGGTGGCAATGGTGCTACTGGATCACTATTGCTAGGTGTAACAGGGCTTGCTGGCGACACTGGCATTTTTGCCGTAGACGTTATAGGTTACGAATTCTAAACATAACCTATAGCAATAGCATTTAGTATTTCTTGGGCGCGTTTACTAGGTTTTTTAGTTAAAAAACCCCTTCCGCGCCCTTTACTATAGTCTACTGGGGTTTTGAACTGTTTCGAAGTGATGTCTATTATGCGACCGTGCCGATTAACTAGCCACCAATGAGATACTCCTTCATGATAGCCTTGCACAGGCTTAAGACCAGAAGCTTTACCTCCGCAAAGATGGAAGTAGGCTTCAGATGCAATATAGCAGTTATTTTTGGGAGTGCCTAAATATTGCAGAATTTTTCTTTGGTCACTAATCATGTGCCCAATATATAAGACTATTTAGGGTAGTCAAGAGCGTTTATCGAAAAAACAGAATATAAACAAGTAAAAGAATACTTAAGGTTCCAACTCCAAGAGCTATTTTCTCATTTTTCTTTTCTTCAGAGGCTCGTGTAAGAGAATCTCCTGCAGAGGAGACATCTACTTGCCCATAAGTGAGATCTCTGGGGAGAATTTTTTGATCTGTGATATCTTGTACCCCATGCTTAAGGGTTACAATAGCATTCTCAGCCAGAGGAGCGTCTCCATAATTTCCATAACTAATATCACGAGGAAGAAGCTGTTGGTCAGTCATTTCAACAATTGGAGATTTTAACTTGACGATTGCATCAGCAGGAAGTTCTCCTGAATTACCTCGCTGCTTTATAACATTAGAAACTAGCCCCTTAGGAAGAAATTTTACCGCATTCTGCGCGTCTGCGCCTTGATTACCTAGTTGTTCGTATCTCATAATTACTCCAATTACTTTGATTTTATCAAAAAGTTTTGTTTAGTTCTTGAGGAATACTGGTTTTTGTATAGCATTTGCAGTGAGGTATTATGATCAAAACTACCACTAAGCGACACTTTTGGAAAACATTCAGCTGGCGAATTATAGCAGCATTTATTACTTTTATTACTGTAGCCTTCTTTGCTAATTTCTTTTCTGCTTTTGCATTAGCAGGAATAGCAAGTATCAGCGATCTCATTGTTAAAACAACAGCATATTATTTTCACGAACAAATTTGGTCAAAAACAAATTATGGGCTCACCTTAGACAAAAAAGAAGGTGCTTGTGTTTGGCTAACCGGTTTACCTTGTTCAGGAAAAACAACAATCGCTTTGCGATTGGTAGAGAAGCTAGAAGAGCGGCTAGTTCGAACAGAATATCTGGATGGAGATATTGTTCGGAAATCGATTTGTGCAGACTTAGGATTTTCAAAGGCTGACCGAGATGAAAATATTAAACGTATTACTTTAGTTTCTTCTTTCCTTTCACAGCAAGCTATTACTATTTGTGCTTTTGTTTCACCTTATCGAGCAGCACGACAAAAAGCACGTGAGATGAACAAAAATTTTGTTGAAGTTTTTGTCGATTGCCCTGTAGACGAGTGCATTAAGCGAGACGTAAAAGGAATGTATAAGAAGGCAATAGCAGGAGAGATAAAAGGTTTCACTGGAATAGATGATCCCTACGAAAAACCGGAAGAACCAGAGCTTGTTTGCTTAACTGATGAAGAAACTGTTGAAGAAAGCGTCAACAAAATAATAAGGTGTTTGGAGAGCCAAAACTACATATAATCGTTCGACTATTGAAGACTCTCTCACAATACGCTAGTCTATAAATAACACGAATAGCCGAATTCTAGTAAAGGTAAAATAGTATGGGAAAAATAATTGGAATTGACCTCGGAACAACTAACTCTGTTGTTTCCGTCATGGAAGCTGATGAAGTAAAAATCATCACTAACCCCTCTGGTGCTCGAACCACTCCTTCTGTAGTTGGTTTTTCCAGCGACGGAGAGAGGCTGGGTGGGCAAAGAGCCCGAAATCAGGCTATTACAAACCCAGAGAATACCATCTACTCTATTAAGAGATTTATGGGACGACGCCGCAAAGAAGTGGCTGAGGAAGAACAGCAAGTTCCTTATACTCTTGTTGGCACTGGAGAGGATCCCGTAAAAGTTTCTGTTAACGGAAAAAACTATACTCCTCCCGAAATTTCAGCAATGACTTTAAGTTACTTAAAAGGCTATGCAGAAGATTATCTTGGAGAACCTGTAACCGAAGCAGTTATTACTGTTCCTGCATATTTTAATGACGCCCAACGACAAGCCACTAAAGATGCAGGGGAGATTGCTGGTTTAACTGTTCGTAGAATTATTAATGAACCAACAGCAGCTGCACTTGCATATGGTTTGGATAAAAAGGTAGACCAAAAGATTCTTGTTTTCGACCTAGGCGGTGGAACTTTTGACGTAAGTATTCTTGAAGTTGGAGATGGAGTTATTGAAGTTAAGTCCACTAGCGGCGATACCCATCTTGGTGGCGATAACTTCGATCAAGTTCTCATTGATTATGTTGCTGAAGAATTTAAGAAAACTTCTGGTGGAGTCGATCTCCGTAAAGATAAGCTTGCGCTACAACGGCTTAAAGAAGGTTGCGAAAAAGCAAAATGTGAACTTTCAAGCTCTAAATCAACAAAAATAACACTACCATTCATTACCCAAGGTGACAGCGGACCCCTTCACCTTGACGTTGAGGTCACCCGAGCAAAATTCGATACGCTTACTAAAGAACTTGTAGAAAGAACGAAAGTTCCAATGCAACAAGCCCTCAAAGATGCAAATTTTGCCAAAAGTGATGTTGACGAAATCATTATGGTTGGAGGTTCAACTCGTATCCCAGCTGTTCAAGAAGCTGTAAAAGCCTTTTTTAGTAAGGATTTGAACCGGAGTGTTAACCCTGACGAAGTCGTTGCAGCAGGTGCTGCCATTCAAGGCGCTGTTCTTAGCGGTGAAAAAACAGATATTCTTCTATTGGATGTTACCCCGCTTTCTCTTGGTGTCGAGACAGCCGGTGGCGTAATGACTGTTATGATTCCTCGCAACACTACAATTCCTTCAGGCAAAAAAGAAACCTTTACAACTTATAGTAATAATCAAACAGCTGTTGATGTTAAGGTCTTTCAAGGCGAAAGAAAGATGGCTGATGACAATCGTATGCTTGGCCTTTTCCGTCTTGATGGTATTCCAAGTGCCCCTAAAGGTGTCCCTAAGATCGAGGTAAGTTTTGATATCGATGCTAATGGTATCTTAAACGTTACCGCACGAGATACTGGTACCGGAAAAGAACAAAATATCACTATTCAAGCTGATACAGGTATTTCAGAAGAAGAAATTGAAAAAATGCGCCAGGACGCAGAAAAGTATGCAGAAGAAGATGCTCAACGTGTAGCTTTAGTTGAAGCTAAAAATAAAGCTGATCATCTAATCGACAGCGTTGAAAAACAAATTGAAGAGAATCCTGACCAGCTACTTGGACGAGAAGAGGAGCTTAAAGGGCTCATTACTTCTCTAAAAGAAACAAAGGATAGTGGCACTGCTGAAGAGATAGAAGCTGCCATTGAAGCGCTTGTTGCAGTTCAACATCAAATAGCTGAGCAACTATATTCTCAAGCAGACGCCGCTGCACCGCAGGAAGAAACTCCTTCTGAGCCAGAGGTTGATGGAGACGTTATCGACGCCGACTCTTCTCCTGTAGAATAAAAAGGCCCTTCGGGACCCCTTCGAATGGTAAGGCTACTATTTTTTGGTAGCCTTACTTTATGTACTTAGAGACTCTATTATCACTTTTACGGATTTTAAGTGTTTTGAACTTAAGTAGTTCAACCAAACCTGCAGGAGCCCCGCGAGGACGCTTTACATTCCTCTTTTCTGTGTAATCTACTTTAATGCTTTTCTTATCTTTTCCTTTTGAGTAATAGGCTGCCAAGCAAGCCGCATCCATTAAATCCTCTCGGGTATAGTCGCTATCTTCAGTTTGCATGATCACATGAGATCCTGGAAAATCGGATACATGCAAAAAAATATCATTTGGTTGAGCAATTTTACCTGTTAAATAGCCATTATCTCTACTGTTCTTGCCTACTAGTATGGTTAAGCCATTTGTTGATGTAAACTCTCTAAAATTTGTCATATCTTTATTCTTTCCTTATAATACTTAAATGAAGAATATATTTACTGAGCATCCTAATGAACAAAATGAATCTTACCTTGAGCATGCTTGTTTTGCAAGCAAATGCGGCATAAGGTTAATTTTTCTTGGAATCGCTGCAATTATCCATGCTTTATTTCCTTTTGTTTTTCAAAAGACAGTAAGCACGCAATTGTGCGAATTAAATAGTAGCCTAGAAACAAGGTCCTAAATATAAAAAACGTTTTCCTGCATCTCAGAACCAATGTTTGTATTGCGTTTTATGATATGGCTTAGTTTTGTGTCTTTAATCTCTTGGAGAAGATTTCCCGCATAAACATTTTCATACCAAAAGCGATCACCGTCTCTAATACTTAAAAACTGCTTCAATAGACCTGTTTGCAATGTTTCACCTACTAAAGCACCTTCAACATGATCTTCAGCAAGCATTCCAATCCAAAGTTCAATATCATTAATGCCATTGTAAACACTTGCAAGTTTAGCAATCAAAGTAGTGTCACTTGTGATTTCTTTAAAAGATTTTCTTGCAGGAAGACCTAACGCAACACGAGTTTCATTATAACTCGGCAGTCCATGATCACGCCCTCTTTGAATATTAATTGCTGCGAGATCTAAACCTCCTGAGCCGGGGTTACCGAATAAGAAATTTCTGAGAGCATTAACTACACATACATCAATTTTTTGACAAATTTGCTGTGATGCACCACGAAGAAGTGGGTCTAAGCTTCCTCCTTCGGTCAATTTATCAGGTCTAAAGAAGGCATCCTTGAGCGAACACCAGCCTTCTGGAATGGTATTTAGATTTGAATCTAGACGCTGTATTCTTTCAGAGACCATAGAGTGTCCCAATCGATACAAACCTGCTGTAAATTCATTAGTAATAAGAGGACTAACACTCGGATCATATCCTGTATATTTTGGAATTGTTCCTAGCAGAGCAGGAAGAAATTCATTAAATGTAATGTGCTGGAACAGTGCAGTTATTTTTCTTCGAGTAGCGAAGAAAATTTGATCACCAGTTAAGGAAGGGTTGGCTGCTTTTAGCTGAGTGGCTAATCGATTATGCTCTCGAACCCAAAGTGTATGCATTGCTAGTAATATAAGCTGCTCATTAGCACGAACATCTCCTGCAAGATAGTATTGAGGATCACTAGCATTTGGTTCATTTGGTGTTAACTGGGTATTGGGCGGGAGATAAAGATCTCCTGCTGACACACGAAGTTTACCGGTGCCATCATTGGCCCGTAAAACATTAGCTCTACTGCTGCTTGCACCATAAATGACACTTCCATCAAGATATGCACTCAAGGAGTTAATTTGTTGACGAACATTTGTTGTTCCAGTAGCACTATCATACGTAGAACGTTTGAAGGGCAAATCTCCAGGCGGGAAATCAGGATCTCCTGCAGGTATTTCTATATTTGCGTTTTCTGTAGGATTTGCAGATTCTACTTTAGCAATATCATGGTCCACAAATTGACCCCAAACCCATAAATAATCAGTGACTCCACTTTCATTTGGCTTGCTATCATTTTGAGCACAAACAACATTACTTATGGTTCTTGGATTTGTTTTACGAGGCATCATTGATTTGCCATCTGGATAAGTTGCTTTTCCGAGACGAACTAAATTACTATGAGTAGTTCCTCGGGTCATTTTTGATTTGTTGTTTCCTTTTCCTGTATAAGACTGCCACTCAAAGCAGGTATAAGGACCTCCTGGCTGGCGGGGGAAATATAGTAAACCATTAGTGCTTGGATCAATAACAATGGCAGTTTCTCTGTAATTTGATCCAGGAACTGTTTCAATATCATCGCCATCCATGCCTACATAGCAAGCTTCATGCAATGTTGTTCCTGCGGTATTAAATCCAGCATAATAGCCCTCAACTAAAACAGGACCAGTCAAGCCAGGTGGGATAATACTGGTAGCAATACCAAAAACAGGCATTGTAGCTAAAGATTTTTGATCAGGAGCTGTAATTACTGGAATCTGAGGATTAGAACCTTCATAGTCAATCAGACATACAAATTGTCCTGGACCAATTGAAACATTATCTCCGTTTTTTGCTTGAACAGTTTTGCTGCCTGGTGTGAATTTTTCAACTAAATTGAAAGTATTATTTAAGTCTTCCTCACTTTCAAACATAAGTGAGGGGCTTTGCTGGCTAGCAAGGTTACCGATAACAGTAACTTTGATTAATGGATAATTATAAACCCTTGATACACATAGGTCACTTGATCCAAGACGACCAAGATGTTCTACTAATGCTTTACGCTCTGTTGTTGGAGTTCGTGTTGCTAAGACATCTTGTACAAATGTCTGGTTAACAGTTACTTTATCACCAGGATTGAAATTTATAGCCATAATGGTGTATTATAACAAAATATGAGGTACGTGTGTCGAGTTTAGAAGAATTATACGATAGGGCTTGTAATGAGGTTAGCGACTGTTTTAAGCACTGTCCGATGATTTATGAATTAGCTCGGAAATGTGAAAGCGTTACTGAATTAGGATTAAATTCGAAACCAATTGCAATAAGTTTGCTTGCTGCCCAGCCTTACAAATACAGTGGATATGGGGAAGCAGAAGGCCAGATTAAAAAATACAAAAAACTACTAGAGTCTGTTTGTGGAAAAACAAATTTATACCTTCGACAAGGACATTCACTTCAAACACAAATAGAGCCGACTGATTTACTTGTAATTGATACATATCACTCTTCTCCGCGTCTTGAGAAGGAATTATTAAAACATGCTGGAAATGTAAAAAAATTCATTGTTCTTCCTAGTACTTATGCATTTGCTGTTCGAGGCGAAGACGGCTCTTTTCCGGGATTAGGCGATGTTATCAATGATTTTGTAAGTAAGAATGAGCAATGGGAAGTTGTTTACCAATCCAATTTGAATAATGGAGTTACTGTCCTTGAAAGAGAACCACAAGACGGTCCTGACTTTGAGCGTATGTATTCAATGGTCACATACGATATTCCTGATGTTAGATATATCGAACGTTATAAAATTGGAATGGTTCATCCTTCAAAAGATCTTACAGGAGAAGAAATTGAGCATATGGCGAAAAACCAGACAGACGCGCTTAATCGAGCCCTTCGATATGGGATTGTCATAGGCGTCGAAAGAAATTTCACCACAATTAAAATTGATGACAAAGAAATTCTTTCTGGTTATCTTGTTTATCATGTAGGCTTTCGTAACCGGCCATTAGGCAAATAATCGTTTAGCAATTGAATAAACATATTTTTCTAATAGCATAATCTTATGCTTATCAAATCACCGCGCAAAATACTCGCCGCACCACTAGACAATAACGCCACTTCATATCACCGAATAATTCAGCCTCTCTATGAATTAATGTTGCAAGGAGAGCCTTGGACAAGCCAAATTCAATTCTTAGGCCAACAAGAGCAACAATTGGATCAGTACAAATGGGCAGATATTTTATTTATCCAATGTTTATATGCGCCTGATGCTTATCAATTTTATGCAGAGCAAAAGAAACAAGGCAAGTATATTATACTGGACTTCGATGATGACTACATCAATATCCCTGAGGATAGCCCTGAGCAAACAGAAATCGTTGATAAAGATACCGGAGAGAAATATACCTTTCCTCCAGAAATGCGAAGTATTTATATTCAAATGTTTATACAGCTAGCAGATGTTGTAACAGTCACTAATCCTCATCTAAAGAAGCTGTATTCTCCTTGGCAGAAAAATATCAAAGTCATTCCTAACTTTGTTAGCAAGGAAATGGCCAGAGATGTTCCTAAGACTGATAATGACAAGGTAAAGATACTCTGGAGTGGTAGCTCTAGCCACCTTCCTGATCTTCATTTCATTAAAGATGCTCTCAAACGTGTTGTTGAGCAGGTCGGTGATAAAATTGAATTAATTTTTCAAGGCCCTTTAGAATTTAATGACGAATTTCCCGATCTTCCAATTACTCAATATCCAGGAGTTCCTTTTGAAGATTACCTAGATGTTGTTCAAGGTATTAACCCAGATATCGCCATCGCTCCGCTTAGACCTCATATATTTAATATGTCTAAGTCTAACCTTAAATTTCTACAAATGACTATGCTTGAGGCCGCTTTTGTCGGTTCTGCTTTCGGTCCCTATGCTGATCTTGATAACGGCACTGATTGTCTTTTAGCAGGAAATGAAGATGAGTGGGTGAAGCACTTGGTTCATTTAGTAGAAAATGAAGCTACTCGCAGAGAGATGGTCATGAACGCAAAGAAGTACGTAAAAATGAATTATTTTATCCACGACCACTTACATCACTGGACAGAGTTGTTCATTAAATAAGCAATAATACGGGAAAATACCAAAAATGTCATTTAAATAGTGGCATTTTGTTCGCCATATTTGATAAGATTTAAAACAAGGAGACTTATCAAAATGGCACGTAGAACTAAAGTAGCTAGCCTTAAGAAACGCCGCAAGAGCAGACCTCTTGCTGTTGTTGATAAAAAAGGCAACGTCAAAGATTTCGGCCCTGGCAAAAAATCTAAGATTTTACAAAAAAATGTTGTTTCTAAGGCGCTTCTAAAGAAGCGTAAAAAGAAAGGCAAAAAAGGCGGTATTCTTCTTTTCGTCAAAGGCAAGAGCGTTTATTCCGTCCCGCGTAAGTCTGGCGGAAAGCGCAAGCGTAAACGTAAGAGCCGTAAAGCACGTATTCGTAAATTAAGAAAAAGCAGATCACGCAAGGGCTCTCGCCGTTGCCCCAAAACACGTCGTGGAGGTGGTTTTGCTTCAGCTTCCCGCTGTATAGCTCGTGGTAAAGGAAAGACACTTGCTTCAAAGAAAGTTTATAACAAAGCAGTTAGAACTCTTCGTCGTAGCAAAAAAGGCCGTGCTTTAATTCGTAAAAAGAAAATTAAGATGGCCCGTCACAAAGGTAGGGTAGCTTAATGAATAGAGTTCACCGTTATTTAGGACAAGAACCACAAGCGCTTGAGACCCTCGCTAAAGGACTGACTGTTGCTGCTGATGCAGGTGCCGGTGGTTTAGTAAATGCAGCTCAGCAAGCTGCGTGTGCTCCTCTTGTTGAAGAAGTGCAGAAAAAAGCAAAAATGCATTGTATTGCGGCTCTAGGAATAGGTGCTGTTGTTGGATTTTTTGCTGCCAAACATCTAGGTTAATTACAATTAAGCCCGCTACTTGTCGGGCTTAATTTATGTACTTTAAAAAACAGCAATATTTTGTTCTAATTACTATTAGCCCGAGCCATGGCTTTTGGCAAAACACGGGTGGTAGAACAAAAATTCGTCTTGCGAATTAATTTTTAGGAGAAACTTATGACAGGATATCCATATGGCCACAGCCCACAGTTTAGCGGTTATCCGCAAGGTGGCGGCCAACCTTTCGGCGGCTACCCACAACAGCTTGGCAACTTAGGTCAAGAAGGTGGCACCGCAAACTTAGACCTGCAAACATTGCAAGAAATTTTGCTTTCGATGCAGGAAGAAAACAAACGCTTGCGTAAAGATAACTTTAAGCTCGCTGAAAAGATTCGTAAGATTGAATCTGGTAACTTTGATGAATACTTCATCTATGCAACTCAGCCTATTATGTTGGCTGCAGGAGGCACCGCTACCACTACAATCTCTATTACTCGTGAAGCAGACTTCTATCTAACTAAGCTTGTTCGTGTTGCTACTGCACCATTTGCATTCTTAGTTCGAGACTCTTCAAACGACCGTCAGTGGTCTAATATTCCTACTCATAGTGATATTGCCGCAGGTACTGCACAGCTTCCGCTTATTCTTCCTAAGCCACGCTTCATTGCTCGCGCTTCAACCATTACTATTGAATTAACAGATCTTTCATTAGCTGCTAATGAAGTTAGACTTGGCCTTATCGGTTATAAGGTCTACCACGTTGAGGATCTGAAAACCACGATAGGTTAATAAATGGCAGATAAGGATTTTACTGAAAGAGAATCAGAAGGCTTTTCTGAAGGTTTTGGTGAACTTCCTGAAGACTTGAGAGGTATGGGACCTGTCTCTTTGCCAGACGGGTCCTTTTACCCAGGGTTTGAGGGAGATATTTACTCAACTTCATACAGCACCGGTATAGCTGGTAATTATGGCATTCCTGGCGCGGTTGATCCTTTTAGAGGTGCTCTTACTCCCATTCCTGGATCTTTAAGTAACGAATTCAATTTCAGTGCTATCAATTATTTACCTAGAGCAAACTTTGAGTCATTTCGTTCTCAAAGATTTTTTGCTGGTGGTACAGCATTCTTGCCTCCCGATCCCACTACATTTGTTAATTTAATGGTAGATACCACCACATTACCTCCGGGAGATCCAGTTCAGTTTAGTTCTGGAGTATTACAAGTTCCTCAAGGTTTTGCTGCAGTTATAACGGGGTTGAGGCAGTGGGTTGGGGACGCTAATGCATTCCAAAAATCAGATGGCTCTCCTGACGATATTGTTTGGAGAATTACAGCAGGAGGTGCCGCTATTTTCAACTTTGGTAACTTCCCCTTAGTTATTTCTACCTTGACAGAAGAGGCCAAGCTATTTGCAATTGCAAACGAAAGCACTACAATAACTTTAGAAGTCAAAAATAATCTCACTCCGGGATCCGCTGCCTCTAGAAGTATTGCTGTTCAAGGTGCATTAACAGGACACTGGTTCCCAGTAGATGAATTAGACGATATCTTTAGAAACAGGTAAATCATGTCAAATAAAGTACATATTTCACAAATAGATGACCGCCAGTTAATTCTTGAAGATGGTAGTAATACATTATCTGCGGGTGGCACTTTAATTGGAAGTGTTATTCAAGTCGCCGGTTATACCCATATTACTGGTTTTGCTTACTCAGATGTTGATAGTGCTGCAGGAGGATTTATTGTTGAGCAAGGCATACAAATTAGCGATTTCCCCTCCGGTGCTGCTGGTTCAGAATTTCTTACTATCTCAAGCACAGCTATAACAGGAGGAAACCAAGTTGATAATGCTTTCTCTGTTCAAATAGTTGCACCATTTGCTAGAATTATTTATATAAATGGTGCTGTAGCGCAAAGCTCATTTAGGCTTTATGCAGAAGCAAGAGTATTAAGAGGGCTATAATGGCACGAGGATTGTTCAAATCAATATATGGTAAAACAGATGAAGGCATTTTTCCTGAGCTATACTCTCACGAAGGAACTACCTCAAAAACTAAAAGAATGGATATTCGTCTTGCTGGTTGGGAATTAGGGCAGGTCGAAGACGACGAAGACGATGAAGAAGATGAGGAAGAAGAAATAGATATCTCTGCTTCAGTTCCTCCTTCTGGCGGAATGAAATTGCCAACCGCCCCTGGAGGAGCAGTTACAGCCCCTTCTGTTTTTACTCAAGAAAAAGAAGGCTTTCCTATGTGGGTTCTTGGAATCTTCATACTTGGGTTTGCACTAGCCTGGCGTCAAAATAAAAAGGCGTAGCTGTTCATATTGCTATTAAATTTAAGATTGATTTGTTACAATTATTTTGAGGATATGTATGTCTATATCAAACGGCAATGGTAACGGTAATTTAAATGGTTATTACTTTGGCGGTAATAACAATAATGGCAGACTAAATGGCTACATGAACTCAAATGGTAGCCAAGGCAGTCTTAACGGCTATGTTAAGGGTAATTTTGCAGATATTAAGGCCGATATGCAGGCTATGGAAAAATCTAGTATGGAAAAGCGTCTTGAGCCGCCTGCTACCGATGATATGCTTCGTTGGGTCCGTCAAACACTTCGTGATCAAAGCGAGCGAGTCACAGCACTTAAAAAAGAAAACGCTAGTCTAATTAAGGCTGGGGAGCTAGCCACTGTTGGGTTAAACCGACTTGGGGGTCTTGTTAAGTTTGACAAGAGACTTCAATATGAATATCTGATTGATCTACACAAAGATTTCACCTTCCGACTTCAAAACATTAGCTATGCGCTCGAAACAGCCCGCGATACAATTAAAGAAACCACTTTAAACTTTCAGTTTGTTGGCGAAAGTCTTAACAAGCCTCTAGCTGATCGTCATAAGAAAATAGCAGTTCGAAAAGAGCTTGGATTAAGACTCCGCGATACTGATAGCAATCTTGATAGAACTGAAAATGAAGTTAATCACCAAAAACTTCTTTACAAACAACTCTCCGAAGGTATTCAAAAGCTTATGAATGAAGCTAGCTTGCACCTTCCTCCTAATGTCAAAGATCAAATGAATAAGGAAGATGAAGTAAACAGACTAGCCCTTAAGCACAAGAAAAGTCTTGAAAAAGGTTTTGATGTTCTTAATCCGAACCCATATAATCCGCCCGCAGCTAAAACAAAAGTAAAAATGCTTGGAAGTCTTGGAACTGAAGACAGCGCCGAACCTACAACTGCAGTTGAAGAAATAGTAACAGAAACTACAGCTACGGAAGCTTTTGATCCTAAATTTGCAGTTGCGTCTACAACTATCGGAGTCATTGCAGGAATAATTCTTTTCTTTGTGTTAATGAAGAAAGGATAGGCATGGGTTGGCAAGAAGACATACAAGAGTGGTCTATCCAGAACAATAAAAGAGCAGAAGTTCAAGAGCGCGTTCTGGTTGATAAAGGCTGGGAACCTGAAAAGTATACTCCTGAGATGAAAACTGCCCTTTTTGATTATTTGACAAAATGGAACACCTTGTCTGTAAAAACGCTCCCTACTCCTGCAACTTCCAAACGAAGAAATCCAGCGGTTTCCAAAATCAAACAGATAAAGAAAAAATTTACTCAATTTGGACCTTGGAAGATCTGGACTTACCCAAAAAATGGGGGTTATACTACAACCGCAACAAATGGAACTAAAGTTCTTGAATTTGATAGTGGTAGTTATCTAGAAGCTCTTCATATTCATTTGTTTTTGTCAGAGACTGTTTAGTAAAATAATATTATGGTAAATGTATATAAAGAAAGTGAGTTTTATGCTGAGCAAACGGTGGAACCTCCTCCGGTAGATCCAACCTTTGAAGGGATGCTCGGAGCGAATCCATTTACTAACTTCCAAGGTTTTATGTTTTCTGGTCTCAAAAATTTAAGTCAAGATTTCGGTGAAGTCACCCAAGCCGCAAAAAACTTTCCCTATAGGAGCGCTTTTACAGTTATTGGTGTAATTGCAGTTTTGTACATTGGGTTTAAGATCTCTAGGTCATTTGTTAAGATAACGAGTAGACTGCGAGGATAACTATGCCAACACCAGAAATGATTGCCAACTTTAGAGAAGGTATCAACATACTCAAGCAAGTTGATGACTTTGCGACTCTTCAAAAAACAATCAATAGAATGGTAGGAAATATTCCTCCTGAAGAACTTGCGCTTGCTAAAGACGCTATTGCTCGTGTACTTCAAAATAAACAAGCAACAGAGGTGAGGACCTACCAGGATTTTCCAAGCAAGTTGGAGCAACTTGAAATTAAATATCGTGATTTATATGTAGTCCTTAAAACCTCAAAATCATTAATTGTCCCTAAACCAGCTGCATTACCTACTTCTAATAACGCCCCAACAGGTGCTCCTAGTATGAAAAATGCTATGGCCAAAGCTCCTAATCCAATGGGGGGGTTTGGCATGGCCGCAATGTTGAAAGATTGGTTGCTAGATAAGAAAAAATATATCATGGCAGGAGGGGCTGTTGGAGTAGTAGGAGGAGCATATTTTCTCTACAAGCAGCTAAATAAAGAACCTGAAAAGAAAAAAGAAGAGGAAAGTAGTTTCGACAAGACTATAAAATCAATACAAAAGTATCGTGCATTTACGCAAATGATGAAGAACCCTGATTTTTCAGGAGACTATCGCGAACTTGTGAATGGAAATGCTAAGCCAAAACGTATTAAGAAAAAGAAAGATACTAAAAAGCCGCTAAAGAGTTCTGAGTGGGAGACCGACGAAAAGAGCCTTATGAAAGATATGGACGCGGCCTTTAATTCGATTTCTACAAAGCCAAAACTTAACTATCAGCTGCCACAATTACCTGCACCTAAAAATATCGATCCTAATGATGTGATTGGCGAAGATAGACCTCTTGAACTTACTTTCGGAGGATCTTCTTCTAAGAGAGACATCCCCAAGCAACAAAAGAAACGTAAAAAGCGATCTAAAAAACAAGAAACAGTAGAATCAGTGCCAGAATCAACTCCCGAGCCCATTTCTAGTCCCGAGCCAGTTGTGGAAGCAGCGCCTGTTGAAAAAAAGCCGAAGCAGAAAAGGGTTAAAAAGACGAAAACCACAGATGAAGCTCCTGGACGCTTGATTCCTATCGTTAAAAGGACTAAAAGAGTCAAAAAAGTCGGCGCATAGTTAAACAAGATATTTCTATTATTTGCTCCGGTTTGTTATACTACTATTGAGGTTTTAGATGGAGCATTTTCGTCATTCAATGGAGCCATATCGGCACGCCCTTTATCGTTATTCTACTGGGCAGGGATTTAACGTTAATGTAAACGTCCCTCAGAAGACAAACGAAGTTGCTAGCTACAAAATGATACCTCTATATACTCCCCAAATGAAGGAGGAGTTTGCGGTTGATATCAAGCGCGAAGCTGATCGTGTTAGCATGCAGTATGAATCGGCTATGCAGCAGCTAAAGGTATTAGGATATGACGCCGAGGCTGGAAGTAGAACAAAAGACCTTAAAATTAGAGTTGAGGTTATTAAACATTTAATGACTACCTATCCAATCCGCTATATCAAACGCGAAGATTTGGATAAACTCTATAAACTTTATAAAACCAACGCTCCTGGGATGCAGGCTATCATTAAAAAAACAGTTGACCAAAACCGTAATGTTCACGGCATTGATGACTTTATCCAGACTGCAATGAAAGTTCGCAAAGGTTACCCACTTTACGATGGTTTTGGCCGCAAACTCACCAAAAAAGCCAAAGAGAAATTCGAGAAAGCTGAATCAGTTGCTGAGCAAGGTCTTTCCGGTTATGGTGAAGAAGAGGCCACGTCGCCTCTTAAATGGATCGTTATTGCATTAGTTCTTGGCGCGCTTTACAAAGCATACACAAAAAATAAAGCCACTACAGCTTAGCTAAATTTTTGAATAATGACTTTATAATTGCTATACTATTAGCATGAGAAGTCGTTACGGATTAAGAAAGCGTTATGGTCGGCCTAACAGAAGACGCAGAAATTGGCCGAGTAGGTTCAGAAGGAATATTGACCCTTCATTACTTACTCTTCTAAGAAGGCGTAATGCGTTCGATCCTACACGGTTAACTACTCTTAGAAGGCGTAATGCTTTTGATCCTAGAAGGTTAACTTCTTTTAGACGCCGCCGTAATAAATTTGATCCGAGCCGACTAGCTTCTTTGAAACGCCGTAGAAATCGATTTGATCCAACACGCCTAGCTACGCTTAGAAGATGGAACCCTCACTATGAAGATCATCCTCAAAGAAGTAGCAGAAGTTTGGCGTTAAGACCATCTAGGACTATGACAAGGAAGTTGAATGAGAGAAGGGAAAACTTATTTAGATCAAATCACTCTGGATTTCTTTCACCTAACCGAGTTTACCTCAGAAAAGGGCATAGATCCCCAAGTTTCAGGCGAAACCCAGATCCAAGTGGTAAGCCCTGGGGACCTGATCTTTACAACCCGCTAGAGGACTCTAAAAATAAATTTAAAAATGATCGTCATTATCATAAGATGATTGCAAAGCTTAGAAGGAATCCTTGGTAATACTATGAGATTAAAGAAAACAGAAATGTCATGGAAGAACATTGAGAAAAAACTTCGCACAGGAGTTGCTATTGCTGATCGAGAACAAAAAGTTCATCAAATCAGTAATTTTAACGATGAGCTAGAAAGAATAGCACTTCAATCAGCTAAGAGCACCGGGCAATTAGAAGGTTTTGGACAAGAAGAAGGCGATTTATTTGAAAGCATTAAAACAGGTTCAATTTTCCCAGATATGGTTGCAGGGTTTAGCACGAAAACAATTTTCGCCGTATTTGTATTAGCACTTCTATTTAAAGTAAAAAGTATGCAAAAGGATGCTTAAATGCCAAGATACAATTCTAGACAAGATAGGGCATTAAGAAGAAAAGTTAGAAGAACTTATAGGCCCCGTAACTCTAGGAGAAATCAAAGAAAAAAGATAGGGGTAGAACAAAAAGTGAAAAGAATTGCAAACGGTCTTGGATATTACGGTGTAGTTGTAGATGCCCCCGATATTCCTTCGGACACTTCTACCTATACACCAAAATTTTCTAATGCAACAACCAATGAAAAAGATTTGATTGACAAATACTACCGACCTGCCCATTATCCCACACGAGACACTCTTACAGAGTTGGGAAGTAGCAATCCTCCTAGTAAATTTCCAGCTCTTCTGCTTGGTTTAGTTATTTTGTATTTAATTTTCTTCCGTTAAAATACATTAATGGACATCAAAGAGCTTTTCGACTGGTATTACTGCCCAGGCGAAGCAATGCTTAGTATTGGTTTTTACCGTAATCCTTACAGACAGTGGGCCAATGCTAGATTCCGACATATTTTTGCTTTTGATGAAGCCTGCAATTTATATGTAGGGCAATATAGTGTATATAAGCAGCACATGCATAAAGTTTGTGACCTTAAAACACAGCATGAAAATGGCCTGATTTATCCAGCAGGATGCAATATCTCGCCTAAATATATCGACAAGATTAATGATAATGAGTTATGTGTCGGTGAGTTGAGCGTGAATGTAATTAACCCCGAAATCCATAAACAATTACCGATTGTAGATTTTGAATTTATTGAGACTTCCCAGATTGAGCACCTAAATTATAGGCTAAAGCTTATTGCACAAAGACTTTATGACTATGGAATGCCTGAAGATACTATTCTCTATTCTAATGAGATAGATCTTTGGAATATTCGTCTATATCAAGTTTTGAAGGGCGATATTGTGAGACATAGGCCAAAGCTCGAAGAATTACAGGCTATGCTTTAATGCCTGCATATCGAATAGCTAGTCTTAAATGAAGAGGATCAAGGGCCTCTATAAACCCTCTATTTTGCATATAGTAGGAAGGATCAAAAAATACTTTGACCTGCTGAACTCCAGCACGATCCCAATCACTTATTTTACGATATCGATTCACCAGGTGTGTCATCCCACCACCCCAAACATCCGATGTCATTGGAATATTTCTATCCATTAACTTCATTTTGGTAGTAGCTCTACTCATGAGAGTAGCTATGGGGTAAATTACAGCAGATTCTTGATCAACAGCAATCATTATTTAAGAAGTGCAGAAAGAACAGCCCCAATTAAGACGGTGACCATTAATCGCTTTTGAATTTTCTTAACTGGATCTTCTGGTCTACGCTTTTGTCCAGCCTCAGCACGACGAATAAGCGCAACTGTTTGTGGGTTTAAATTACCTTCTGGGTTGAGGTATTTGTGAGAAGGGTCTTGGGAGTGTTCGGCTCTCCATTTCATTGCCCTTTCTCTTTCTCGGGCATGCCGACGAGCCTCCTCATACGTCATGGTCCTGGAACCCATATAAAAGCCCGGATAAGGCCCATATGGACTATAACCACCTCCTCCACCATAAGGATAAAGTTGGACGGGCACCTGACTAGGATCATTTACCATTTGTGTCCAATAATCTGGTGGATTAAAAACGTTATAATTGGGTTGCCCAAAACTCATAAACTAATCCTACTAAAATTCTTTACAGTTTTCCATGTTATTTACTTTGAAGCGCACGTCTTTCAAGAGTATTCCAGTTGATTAAGTCTACGATCCCACTGAAAAATTCCTTTTTCTTGTTTGCATAATCAAGATAATAAACATGTTCCCAAGCGTCGAGTATTAAGAAAGGATCTTCTCTACTTACTAATCGAAGTTCGTGATTAGGTATTGATCGTATATCAAGCTTTCCATTTCGAATCACTGCTAAAGACCAGCCCGATCCTTTAATTTTCATGGCAGTTTCAACCATATCATTAACAAAATTCTCAACTGGATAAACTGTTCCTGGATATTTTGCAGTGATTAAATCAAGCGTTGCAAATCCTGGGATCGTTTCATGTGGGTTATAACTTTCCCAAAATTGACTGTGCAACACATGTCCGGAATAATTAAACTCCAAATCAGCCCGAGATCCGCCATTTTTGAGCAGTTCATTGAATTTCTTAACATAACCTCCGTGATGTCCCAAGTAGTGAATTTTAAGCGCTTCTGGGCTTGTGACAGGCTCTAAACCATCATAAGAGTAAGGAAGTGGAGGAAGCTTAAGTGGCTCTTTTGGTATATACATATAGAAGAATTATAACAAAAGCAATCAAAGGCCAACGAGGCATCTTCTTCGTTGCAGCTGTCGATGACTCTTCACCGAGTTCTTTACGAGTCTGTTCTTCCAAGATCTTATCAATTCTATCTTCGCGCAACTCTTCTCTTAACTTATGAATATCTTTTACAAACTCATTATGTTCTTTTCGCGTTGGATATACATATAATCTCTTAAGGGAGTGTTTGAGCGGCGTTAAACGAAAATCATCAGTTTCCTTGAGAACAAGCAAAGCTCGCGAGTAATCAGACATAGCATCGGTGACCTGCTCGGGTTGTGTAACATCGAGAATATTTGTAGCTTTTTCAACTATAGCCTCTAAAGGAGACTTGTTCGCTTCATAATTAATCACCATGCTGATGTCCCCGCCTTAAATGCTTTACTACTGCTTTTTTGGGTTTAAATTGCTGTTTAAAGTATTCTACTCCTTTTAATAAATTTGAATCGCCACATCCATAAAGATCAATTGCACAATACCCACGCTCAGGCCAAGTATGTATTGCACAATGACTTTCTGAAAGTGTTGCATTTACACTAACTCCCTGAGGATCAAATTTATATTTGAAAACATTTAAAACCCCACAACCAGAGATTTTAGAAGCATTGACAACAACGTCTGCACAGAATTCGAGATCATCGAGCAGCTCTGGCTTCTCAACTTCATAAAAATCTACTACATAATGGTTCGCTTCTGTGTTGTGTATTTGATCTGGATCCATATTATATAAAACGTAAAATGAGCGGTGCTATGATGATAGCAACTATTCCTGCTATTACTGCAGGATGCATTAAAGGGGTATCTTCTTGAGACTCTTCTTCAGACAAAACTTCTGTAGCAAAATATCCACTGTCTTCTTCACCAAGATTGTTCTTTTCAGACATTTGATTTCTAATCTTTTGAATGACTGGTTGAGGACTGTCTAGCCTCGCACCTCGCTTTGTCTCTATAGGCTTGTCGGGATTCTTAGTTTTTTCTGTTTTATACAGAGGTAGCGCTAGTATTTGATTAATCATGTCTGGACTAATCCACTTACAAGCTGAAGGGATAGGGCGGCGTATTCGAATTGGATTGAAGCTTGCAATAAAAAAGCCGCAGAAGATATGGCTTGCTCCTGTGTGATAGCCAAGCAAGTAAGGGAATACTTTGCTCAGGCGCGCAAAGATTAGCTCATATGCCTTCGTATTATAAGTGGAACTTTGAATAGCAACGACTCCCTTTTTGGAAAGACGAGAAGCTATTTGCTTATACAGTTTCTTTGTGTATAGAGTCCAAAGCATGTCATCTGTAGGGTCTGGAAAATCTACAACGATAAGATCGTATTTCTTAGTAGCAGGTTTTGCAAGCCATTCTTTGGCGTCTGTTACAACTATATTAACTTTAGGGTCATGAAAACTCTTTTTGTTTAGGTTCTTCATGAAAACATTGGTTTTAGCAAACTTAATAATTTCAGGATCAAGATCAACTAAATCAATGCTTTTAACACTCTTGTATTTGAGAAGTTCCCGAACACCGAGACCATCACCTCCGCCTAACACTAGCACATTTTCTAGCTTTGCAGGTAGCAACCCGGGCATAGTAAACAAGCATTCATGGTAAATATGCTCGACATTGCTATTGAACTGCCAAAAATCGTTTAGGGTCAGTGAAAAACTGCCATCTTTTTCAGTAAAAAATGCGATTCGTTGATAAGGAGACTCTTTAAAGAAAAGAAGTGTTTCGTTCCATGACATGAAATTATTCTAGCAAATTAGCGACTAGGGTACAACAGTTTTTAAATGCGTATTAGCAAAATCATGCCTAGCATGCCTAAAACTAAAACCCCACCTCCAACGAAAAGTGGGATAGCATTTCGGCGCAGAAATGATGGCTCAGGCTCTGGGATTGGAAGGGTGGCTTCTAAAATTGCCTGCTCTTCGGCAGGAGTAATAGTAGGTGCGGTGTCCTCCGGGGGTGGTTTAGGAGGAGGAGCTACGAAACCCTTACCGAAAGTACCTAATCCTTTAAAAGTATACATTAGTTTTCCACCTTCTGTTCTTTTACTAGGTATTCAAACTGACTTTCTCGTTTAGCGCCTACAAACATAACACCTACAACTATTAGTATAACTAAAGTTCCTATACCAATTCCAGCATAAAGGGCGATGTCTTTAAAAAGAGCATCTCTACGCGTAGAAAGCTTTTCTTTAGTAGCAAGCTCCCTATATTTAAAATCAAGATCAAGTTTGGCAAGCTTTTCCTGTTGTTGAACTGATTGGCTGGCAAGTTTTTGCTCTCCCTTTAATTTTTTCTTTTCAATTAAAGTATTTGCAGCATTATACTGAGCTTGATTTGCAAGATCAATCAATGCCATTAATTGTCCGAATTCACCGAATGCCATGCTGCTCCTAATCGATCACTGCAAAGTAATAGTAAAGAATTAATCCAATTACGGTTACTGAGAGAGTTGTAACTACTCCAATTATAACTAATTTCTTGATTTGCCGGTCTTCATATAGTTGACGCTCACCCTCAGACATTAGTGCCTGTTCTTTAAGTGCTATTTGTCCTCGTTTATATTCTTCCTGCTCAGCATGTGTTAGCTGTTGAGTATGTTTTTGTGATTTTAAATATTTCTTAGTTGCCGAATATTTAGTTGCCGCAGCACCGCCATATACGGCACCTTGAATAATACCAACAATAGCTTGCCAGGGAATTATTCCGAATTCACCGAATTGCATTGGAGGGTGTTTTGCATTGTTGTACATCTCCCCTCCTAAGTGGCATATTCGTATTCGTATTCGTATTCGCCTTCATCACCCTTTACAAGAGCATAAGCAAACGCACCAGCAAGCATAAGAGAAGCAAAGACTGCCCCGCCGCCAAGAACTAATTTTGTGATAGAACCATAAGTAGCTTTTACTTTCTGAACGTCAATTTTGGCTTGTTCAGTAGCACCGGTGGTCTGTAAAGCTAATTTTTTTGTATTCTCAGTTGCAACATGAATCGCAACTTTTCTTTGGTCCCGCGATTGTTGTTTGAGAACTTGGGACTCAGTAATTGCACGTGTAGTACCTACAATGGTATTACCTACTGCAGCAATAGCAGCAGTAACATCACTTCCACCAGCCTGACCAAAGTCAGCAAATTCTCCTAAACGACCAGGTTGTGAATTTAAGGTTTCGTACACTATGCCCCCTTACCCATTAAAGCTCGAATAATTAAGAATACTGCAATCCAAGGAAGTAGTTTGTTTAAAAATCCAGCCGCTCTACGACCACCTGCTGGCTTTGCTGGTGGTGGCGGAACTAGAACTACAGATACTTGTAAGGGAGGAGGCGGAGCCTTGTCTTCAACATTAGCTTGAACCGTATCAAGTGCATGCTGTTTCGTTTCAAGATCTGCAATGGCAGCCGCCGATTCTGCAGCTGCTTCTTGGAGAATAGCCTCAGCCTCTTGTTCTGGCGTCGGTTGTGCTGCTAATTTTCCTTCTTGCCCAAGATTTGACAATCTTTTAAATGCGTCCATAGAAGCATTTAAAAGAGTAGTTGCACCAACAAAACGCTCTGGCTTTGCTTCAACAAGAATACCTAGCGCAGTAATTGATTTTTTTGATTGTGGGTCAGTTCCGATGCTTTGAACAATATCACTAATAGCTTCCTGGGCATTCCTATACTTGTTCTCAAGTTGAGTTAGTAAATCCTGCTGGTTGCCAATTTCCCATTCAAGAGTTTTTGCGCGAATCATGGTTTTTTCAGTACGCTTAATTAAGCGAGCCTCGGCCCCCTTAGCCTCTCTTTGCTGTAGCACTAGATTACGGCTAGGAAGCTGTTCCATGAATATTTCTTTGTAGCCCTTTTGGGGTTTTTGTTTTGAAAGTCCCTGAACGGCTTCGTCAGTTGCTGCTAATCCTTGAACATGTTCTGATTTAGCCTTGCTTTGAGTTAAACGAACAATATCTTCTACAGGAACTCTTCCTTTAAATTTAGGGACCGGCCCTTTTGGTTTGGGACTAGCCTTTACGGCTTTAGCACTTGGACGAAAGTTTTTAAGAATGGTCTTTCCTTTGACATCCACTCCCTTGGCTTTTAGATCCTTCAGCGCTTCCCAATGTTTAATCTCAGAATTAATTGAAGCCGCCGCTTCTCGGGTGTGTGCTGCTGTTTTCTTTAGCTTTTGAGCAGAATTGAGCTGTTGAATAGCTTTTTCATGAATATCAATCCAACCATCAAGAGCTTCTTTGTCAGCGCCCTGCAGTTGAGAGTATTGTCCTAGAACATCTCTATAAAGTCGAGCACCATTAATTTTTTGCTGCATTTGTCCAATTTCTTTTTGAACAGCAGCTAGTTGGCGTTTTCTTTTATCAACTAAGATTTTTGCTTGTTCCGCTTGTACTTTTGGATCTTCACTTCGCATAGAAGTAGCTGCTCGAAACTGTGGAGGGAGAACACTAAAAGCTGTCTTTGTTTTTAAGGTTTCTCTGGTTTGTCGGGGATCACTGCTAGGCGTAATTTCTTCTGAATCCTGCATTTCTTGTTCAATGCTTCGCATTTCTGGAAGCGCCATTTCAGCAGAAACTCGGCCCGAAGGAGCACCTTCGGCCTTAGCTTTTATAGCATGGTCCTCACCTTTAACTACTTCTTCTATTTCCATCTGATTGGCATCAGGCTGTCCTAAATAGCTTTTTGGGAGCCCACCTTCAAAAATTGAGCCAAATGGAGATTTAAACATAAATATAGACCTCAACATTATTATACACAAATAGCTTTATTCTGTGCATTTTTTTCTATTGTTGATCTATAGAATAGCTGAAGCTACCCAGCCTGTAAGATAGCCCGCTCCTAATGCATATAGCGCTGCTTTTGCAGGCGATTGCGTGGCAAATATCCCTATTTTGTGGTACTTAGGTGGTGGAACATTCGCAGCAAGAATAGCTTTATTGCGCTCGGCTTTTTTACGTGCAATATCGCGTTGTAAAATATAAGCAGGAACTTCAAGCCCAGATTTAAGTTTATAAACTTTTTGGGGCTCTGTACCAGTAATTTCGGTTTCAGCAGTTGCTTCTTGAGGAAGATCTTTATAAACAGCTTTTTCTAAATCTTCTGGGTTTATCTGCTGACTATATAGCTGCCCTGGCTGCCCAGTTGAAGTTCTGGGAGCATATGTCATGCCGGGAGTATAATACATTACAGGAGCACCCACCATAGGCTGTGCATAAACTACTCGTTGAGTAGTGACAGTTTGGGTTTGAACTTGTTGCTGCCCTAGGCCGGTATGAACATACATCTCAAGATTAAGTATATCAAAAAAGAAAAACTATTAGCAACAATCTTATAACAGTGGCTGCCACCACCATTCATTTTCTCGATACCACTTCACAGTTTCAGCTAATCCTGTTTGAAGGTCAAATTGAGGTGACCATCCAAGCTCATTCTTTATTTTTGTGGTGTCCAAGGCATATCGATGATCATGACCTAAACGGTCCTTGACAAACTCAATATTTTCAGCAGGAAGTTTTTTGCACAAATCTAACAACTGTGTAGCTATTTCTATATTCATTACACGATTAGGTTTACCACCGCCCAGGTTATAAGCTTGCCCCAATTTGCCTTTAAGAAGAACTGCTTCAACCCCGCGTGCAAAATCCTCAGCAAATATCCACTCACGCATATTAGTCCCTTGACCATAGATACTTATCTTTTGTCCCCGGAATACCTTAATCAGTGAAAGTGGTATTAATTTTTCAGGAAACTGTCTTGGACCATAACAATTACTACCTCGGATTATGCTTACAGGCGTTCCAAAGCTGACATAGTAGGCATGACAAAGCATGTCTGCCGCTGCTTTTGAGACAGAATAAGGACTTCGCGGCTCAAAAGCGTGAGTTTCAGCAGTTTCCCCTTTTTCGATTGTTCCATAAACTTCATCAGTAGATATGTGAACAATTTTTTGAATTTTGGATGTAGTCGTTTTATTATATTCATTTACAGCACGTAATATATTCTCAGTTCCTAAAATATTAGTTCTTAGAAAAATTTGCGGATCTAATAAAGAATTATCCACATGCGATTCTGCGGCAAAGTGTATTACATTATCAGGTCTAAATTCAATTAGTGCAGCAATGAAATCATTGTAATTACAAATATCTTTTTGATAAAGATGAGGAGAATGATCACTACCATCTTTATCTTTAAAGTTTTGCATATTGCCTGCATAAGTTATTTTATCATAAACCCTTAGCTCCCAATCCGGATGAGTTTTTTCAATATAACGAACAAAATTGCTACCTATAAAACCAGCAGCACCTGTAACTAATAACTTCATTATTTATCTTCCATTTCTTTTCGAGCCATTGCAATAATTTGATCAAGAATTAGTTCATACTCTCTAGCTGGTAAATTTGGGTAAGAATATTGCAAAAAAATTGATATTTCTTTGATAAACCATTCAATTTGCTCCTGTTTCATTTCTTTATGGGCACTCATAAAAAGTTTTACTAAAAAATCTAAATGAGTTTTATCCAGTTCAACTTGAAATTCTGGACTTATTTCAATATCTGGTAGATAACTTTTCTTGGGAACTGGAAGGGGTGCAGGAAGATTTGATTTCTCTCCTCCAAGAAAATTCATAAGTAAATCATTTAAACTGTCGAACATGCTCTCTTCCAGTGCTCTTTTGCAGTATTGAAATGAGTTTCATCCTGTTCAATTCCAATGAAATGTCTACCGGTTTTTTCCGCAGCAAAAGCAGTTGTTCCCCCACCAAGGAAAGGATCTAAAATCAAGTCTCCTGAATTCGTAAAAAGATTAATCAATTCTTCAAAAACAGCGTCGGGTTTTTTTGTTGGGTGTTCAGCAGTTCTGTGAATTGAATGGTCCTGCCAAAAAATACCGTGGTGATAATTAGAGTTATAGGTATTTTTAGCTCCAGGAATTTTAGTCCAGACGGCCATTTCAACTGATTGCACTGGCATTGTCCTACAGTTTAATGGGTTAGGATTAGTCTTATGCCATAAAACTGGACTACAAAGGGGCCGAAAAGCATGTTTTTCTCTTGAGAGACCTAACTCTTTTCGGAGAAAGCGGGCAATATCTCCTAGTTTTTCCCAATCATTAAATATAACTAGGTTTGCTCCTGGTTTTAATTTGGGAAGTGCCAGCTTTATCCATGTATACTGGTCAAAATCTTTATCCCACTCACCGAAGTCTAGGCCAGATCTTCCCATACTTTGCACGTTACTTGGCCGACTAATTTCATACGGGGGATCCGTCAATAACATATCAAAATGATTGTCAGGAAGAGTTTGTAGTAGTTCTAAGCTGTCACCATGCAAAATTTTGGAGGGAGATATCATTAATTACATTTAACCATGCAATCTTCTCCTTTTCCAACGTAAGATCTGAACTGACAAGTTGGGTTAAGGCATTACGCTGATTTCCATAAACCCCTCTTTTTGCTAAATCAAGCTGTATTGTAAATTCTTGGGGAAAGCTGCAAGGAACAAATGTCCTCGGGGTTAGCCATTCCGCAGCCCCTTTTCCATGATAACCGATTACCAAACAACCGCATAAGGCTGCTTCAAATGGAGGCATTCCAAATCCTTCACACCGGCTAATTGCAAAGAAATAATCACATGTCTGCAGGGCTTTTACAGTTTGCTCTTCATTAAAATTATCAATAATTAGAAAATCTTCATTAGGCATTAAGCCTCTAATTAAATCAAATTCTTGTTTTCCCTTACGTGGCATTATGCCAATACGCCCAGAAACTCTACGAGATGGATCAGCTGTAAAAATTCCGCTATCAAATCCGTAAGGAATTACCCGATCAACACGAGTATCTTGGCTTTGTAAGTGATCCTTTAGATAACTGGTTGTCGTTATAATCTGATCAAAATCATGCTCAATTGGGTCAAACTGGGCCTGTACATATGCAATATTTTTAGCTGATTTTATAGGACGTTGACAGGTCTCTGGGCAAATCCGAATGTCTGGATCAATTTGCACATTTTCAGGCACATTATGGTCGAACCAGACGTTCTCAGAGCCATCTAGCATATTGACAACAGCTTGATGCCCAGCTTCATTAAAGTAAGTTGCTAGGCGATAAAGACGCTTTACCCCACCAAATATTCCACTACTGTTGCAAACAATTTCTATCTTCATAAAACAATTCAGCCCCTGCTATAGTAGCAGGGGCTGAGATTATTTCAACTTGTTGTATGTGATTAGCGAGCGCCAGCACGGGCACGACGACGACCACGCCCACGGGCACGGCTACGACGGCTCTGCTCACGACGACGCTCACGACGAGCGGCAGCTGCATTCTCACGAGCACGCTCACGACGACGCTCACGAGCACGCTCACGACGACGCTTCTCAGCCTCACGGCTGCTGCGACGACGACGGTGAGCACGAGAACCATCAAGGTTACGAACTGCACCAATGCGGTACATACGGTCAAAAAGGACGGACATTAGCTCGGTGAGTTCTACGTCTTGATCAGCTTCGATACCCAAAGCGTCTGCTAGAGCAACACCTGCATTGCCGGCCTGTGAAAAGTTTACAACTCTGTTAAATGCCATGTTAAATCTCCTTTTAGGCTACGAGCATTCTAGCACCGAGGAGGGTATGGTCAATAAGAGTCATATTTATAACATGATTTTGAAATACATTTAATTTATAAACAAGAGTAAAAACTGTATTTTTATGCCGAAGGCTGGCCATAGCCCTGAGCTAGTGACAGTGCAACGCCAATAGGGCCTAAGAAAATCCATAAAAATCCCCAAAGTAAGGAACCTTCATTTCTTCTATAGCCATGATAGAAATTAGAAATTGTCATTCCTATGGCTGTAAGTTGCATTACAGCACCGCCCATAGAAATATTTTCTTCATCTTGCCCGTACTCTCCATAACCATATTTGGCTTTTTTATCGCGGAAAAGAGGACTTAGGGGGTCAATTTTAGTATAGCGGTTTGCTTGAACAGGAATTTTTTTATTCATTTCCTGTTGGAATTTTAATTCTCGTAATTCTTCAACAGGATTAACTTCAATCTCAGCTTCTCTATCTCCTAGACCACTAAAAGAATTGCTGTAGGCATAAGGATAGGAATACCAAGCAGCTGCTGCTTGCTCGGGAGTAGAAATGCCAGATTCTGGTCTAAACCAAGAAGGTGGGGGTGGGTTGTATGATTCTTCTTGAACGTTTAAATCAGAAGGTAGCTCTCCAAAACTATACATTATTACTCCTGAATGAATTATACACATTTAGGAAAATATCAGCAAGTTATTATAGGAGAAGCAAAAGCAGAGCCCCACTTTGAACTAAAGTAGTAAGTAGAAGCACCAGCGTAGCCCATGAACGTGAAGAATCTTTTTCTTTTTCTTTCTGTGCTACACACCAAGAAACTGGAATTAGTTTATCAGTTCCTTCTATGCGATAGAGACCATCAGACAGTCCAACCATCCAAGATTGATATCTTTTAGTGGCCCTGTAAGGACCAGAATGCCCAACTAGATCTTTCAGAAACTGTTGATGTTCCGTTTTAATTTCAACATCCAGTTCTGCATCGTCTACGACTAGGAAAGTAGTTTCTTTAACCGCTTTTGTATCAAACAAATCTTTATATAACTTATCAATTGCATCAATAAATGTTTGTTTGATCAAAGAACTTGCTTCAGGATTAACGGCTAATATCTCTTGTATTTGCTCAAGTGTTCGAGTTTCAGTTTTCAATTTAACGAGCATGAGAAATCCTTATCCGCATCCTAGATTATACCATTAAGTCATAGTTTGTCAAAAAATTTAACGATCTTGCTTTTCTCTAGCAGCAATTCTTGCCTCTTCTGAGGGCTGAAAATAATTCTGCATAAAATCATCAAATTCTTTGATGCCAATTTCCCATTTAAAGCAAAGATCAGCAACAGAAATTGCAATGCTAGAGTGGCCATCCTTTGCAGAAGTATGTTTTGTAAACTTTCCATCGCGATAAGTTACTAAGGTGCGTTTATTGACTGCCATGTAGTAGATTTTGTGTTTTTTGCGCTTGAACTCAAAAGTTCGTAAATATGCGTTTCCTACTTCAAAACCATCAGTATGATCCAAAAGACATTGAGACATTGTTATATATCCTATATATGTGAAGGAAGGTGTATATATGCATTATACAGTCTTAATTTAGAGGTTCAACATCGGAGGCGTGAACCCATTCACCGTCAATTAAAAGAATTTGGCCCCATTTGAATTTCGACTGCTTTATGCTATTAATAGTCTTTTCTTTGCCTTTATACTTAACTTTTTCGTAAGGATAATAAAATCTATCCCCTTTAAAGTTAAGAGGAAGCAAGCAGTGGATAGGAAACCAGTCCTGCTCTCCTAATACAAATCTGACAAAATATTGACAATTACGAGAATCATAACTCTTAATATGCCCTATCTTACCTAGGTGCATCTTAGAAAGAAGAGGGTAAGACTTATTGACTGATTGTATTACTTTTACAGCTTCATTATGCTTAAATGGGCTATCAGGCGGCGGGACCACCTCAAGATTCTTAAGGTAGGCACTAGCTTGAAGATTTTTCCTTGATAGCATAGCGCTTGACGGATGAAGATTATACATGACGGCTTCGACAACCCATTCCTTACCCACGTATGCCTGTAAATGTGGCATCTCTGTTCTAAGTAGTATTACTGTGTCACCTTTTGCGACAAACATTATTCAAGCAAAGCCTCAGGTTTAGCATCTTCGTAATCATCTTCGAATTCATCTTCCTCATAATCTTCAAAATCTTCAAATCTTTCATTTTTTTGCTCATCTAAAAGATCTTCAATAGATTTTCTAGGAGGAACCGCTGTTATTAACTGTTCTACAGGCTTAATTTTTGCTTCGGTTTCCTCCTCTTCTTCTTTGCGATTAGGGAATATCGAGCTTTCTAGTTCAACCAGCCGTTCCTCTAGCTGTCTAGTAGTAACTGCTTCTGTCTGAAAGCCAGAAGCTTCCGTCATGACTCGATCACGATATTCTTCAAGAGTTTCTTTGAATTCAACCCAGATTGTAGCAATCTTATCGGGATCAAGACCATTCATTCTCATAGCTTTGACATCTTGTATCTTAGCAATGAGGTTTAAGTAGATTTTGATATTTTGAGAATAGATTTCAATTCTCTGCATCAGATTTGAGCTATGAAGCTGTAGACGATCAAGCTGCAAAAGGTAGTGGCGCTCATGCCAGCTACCAGGTTTATCAAGGTCTTTAAGATTATCTTTGATAGATTCTTGCTGCTCTAAACATGAATCAAGCTCAATTGAAAGAGATTCTGATTCTGCCTCCGCAGAAGTGATATATTCATCAAATCTTTGTAAGAGTCTTTTTGAATCTCTATAAAAAGTCGCATCATCAGCTGATGGAAGGGTTTCGATGTATTCAGGAGTAAGTTTTGGTTCTTCAGCTTGTTTCCTGAAAAGCTTCTTCCAAAAACTCATGATGGACTCACTTAATTGTTGATGTTAAGACGGTGGCGGTAGCGAGAGGTTGCATCTTTTTTAGTGCATTTATTACAGCGACGGTTTCCACTACCTTCTGATTGAAATTCATCACCGCATTTTAGACAAGTCCTTGATTCAGTTGTAAACTCTACATCTGCTTCAAGCTTATCAAAACATTTTTTGCAATAACCTTCCATAACATGACGGCTACTTGTTTTATGACACATTCTGCAGTATCTATAATCTTCTGCCCAATTGTCATCTATCTTTTCTTCTTTATACATTACATGCCTTAGTTGCCAGGTAAATCTGACTCTTTAGTTGTTATAACCTTCCATGAGTCAGTTCCATCAAATAAGAATGATACTTCCAATCCACAGGAACTCCACTCATCAAAGTATGGCTTGCAAACAGTATGAAGTTTTTCTACATATTTATCATACTCTGCAACATATAGGATCCAGTCTTCTTCTTCAAAAACAATCTTGGCTTGACCTCCTTTATTTGCAAAGGCATCAAAACTACGACGGCATTTTTTGATTAGAGACTCAATTAGCTGTTTATTTGTTTTAGTATCTAGTTTAGATACCGGATAGTTTTCAAGAAATTTGATCTGTTTAATAGCAGAATCAGGAATGCCCAGTTTTTTTAGATTAGAGAGAACTTTTCGATTAAGAGTCTTCTTCTTGTTATCGAGTATCTTTTTATCGTGGCCTAAATTCTCTACTATTTCGTAACTTCTGCTATGCATTTGATCCTACATCCTTAATTTTAGCATAGCACGGAAACCCGTCAAGAGTAAGGACCTAGGACGAAGGGTTTGAGGATTGATTTAAAGTATCAATGATATTTGTCAATTTAGATATGGCTTGTGTAAAATGCTTTTTAGGTTTTCTATAATCAGATTTGATTGTATCTCGAAGGTTTCTTTTGATAGCAAATTTTAAACTGCGGCATAGAACTTCTGGCTTAACCCCTTTAACGATATAATCTTGCGCACCTGCTCCTACTGCCTCAGCTCCCAGTTCCTCACTGTCATTACCAGTAAGGATAACTATTGGCCCATTACAAACCTCTTTTGCAGTAATCAAAGTTTGAAGTCCCTCACTATCTGGAAGGCCGAGATCTAATATAACTAGATCAAAATTGTCATCTTCCATATTTTCAATCGCGTCTCCTAGCGTAGAACAGTGTGATATTTCGACTGTTAAGAACTTGAGCTTTATTATATCTTGAATCAAGGAGGCGTCATTGGCATTATCTTCTACCAGTAGTAATTTCATTATTCAAACCTTTTAAAATATTTTACAATAATACAGTGAATGATTTTGAAACTATTTTTAAATCAGCGACTGTAGGAATTGCTATGGTATCCAAAAAAGGCATTGTCCTTAAAGCTAACCCTGCTCTTCTTGCCTTTTTGCAGACTACAGAAAATGAGCTTTATGGAAAGAATTTTGCAGATATAACTCATCCAGATGATGTAGATAAAGATGTTGAACAGTTTGAAAAACTGGTTTGCGGTGAAATATCATCTTATAGAATGCAAAAACGGTATAAAATAAATGGCCATTTTACGTGGGGGTTGCTAACCGTTGCTTCTGCGGGAGAAAAAGATTATGTAATTGGTCAAGTCCAGGATATAGATGGGCTTAAAGCAATACAAACCGAGCTTAGAAACTTTGCTTATGCTGCCAGCCATGACTTGAGAGAACCTCTTAGAATTATTAATGGCTATGCCTATATGATTCAATCAGCAGCACAAATTCTTCCTCCCAGTCTTTCATATTATTTAAACAACATTGTTGATGCCTCCAATCGAATGTCGGAGATGATCGATGGTTTATTAGCTTATAGCCGTATTAACAATGATAAAAACTTTAATTGCTTTCCAATTGAAGAAAGCTGTAAACTCGCAATTAGTAATTTACAAAAAACAATTGAAGAAAATTTTGCAAGCGTAGACATTAAAGGTTCAGCTAAGATTTTCGGTGTTAAAGGGCAATTTGTTCAGCTTTTTCAAAATTTAATAGACAACGCCATTAAATATCGGAAAAAAGATTGTAATCCTTGTATTAAAATTTGTATTAAGGAAACTGAAACGGCATATAGCATAGCTGTAAAAGATAACGGCATAGGCATCCCAGAACAAAGTCTTTCAAATATTTTTCAAATATTCAAACAACTTCATCCCTCAGATCAATACGAGGGAAGGGGGATCGGACTCGCTCTTGTAAAACAGATAATCGAAAATCATAATGGTAGGATTTGGGTAAAGTCTGATGAAGGCAAAGGCACAACTTTTTATATAAACATTCCAAGAAAAAGGGTGGCCTAATGCTAGAAATATTACTTGTAGAAGACAACCAGCATGATGTTTTCTTTATTGAAACTGCATTAAATCAAAATAACATTCCTCACAATTTGAATACTGTGGATAATGGGCAAGAATGTTTAGATTATATTTCTAAAAGCGGGAAATATGCTAATGCGATTAAGCCCGATCTGGTTTTGCTGGATATAAATATGCCTGGATTAAATGGTATTCAGGTATTAAACAAACTGAGATCAACAGACGCAGTGAAAACCATACCTGTTGTAATACTTACGTCCAGCCAAGCCAAAAAAGATGTTACCGGGGCATATTCAAATTTTGCAAATAACTATGTTGTTAAACCCACAAATGCACATAAATATATGAACGTCATTGGTGAGATAGGGAAATTTTGGGGAAACATTTCAGAAATTCCATAGAATTTTATATTATGATGGATAGGCATTATTGGAGACATTGTGGAAACCAAAATTGATATAAATAAAACCACTGAGCATCTAGTTCTGCAAGAAGAGGCCGCAAGAGTAAAAGCGCTTCTGGATATCAAAAATCTTTTAACTGATTTAAATGAAAGTCTGGTAGAATTAAAAAAAGAAAAAGAAAACTACCACACAAAAATCTCTGAGTGCAGAGGTTTGTGTCATGAAATCAGGAAGATGATGGATGCCACCTCAGAACGAATCCAACCAGAACCCTCTTAGCATTAGTCAAAACTTTTTGATTAATCAGATTGCAAGCGGTTTAGCTACAACAACCGAACTCATCCAAAGTCTATCTTCAGAAATCAAAGAAAATGCAATTGATGTAGCTATTATGAAAGCTGACTTAACAAACCTTAATGGTGATGTCAGATCTTTATCAAAAATCTTGAAAGAAGGTAATGGAACCGCTCCAGTATTATCTAGAATTGCGGTTTTGGAAAGTTCAAGCAAACAAATAGGGGAGACTATAAGCAATCTTGATAAGGATGTTAAGGAGACTAAGTCTAAACTTGACTTATTAATTGCGAAAGTTGAAAAGGCTAATGATAATCGTCAGCTTGAAATTGAGGATAAAAAGAGTCGTCGCCAGGCCATAATCGCTATTATTACTAGTATAGTAGCACTAATCTCTGCTATTGCAGTAGCGTTGCTAGGGTAGAATGCCTTTGCTCCCATTCAAGTCTTCTACAGCTGCAACCAAAGTTAAATACATCACAATCACAGACTGGGGGGTTATGCATAAAATTCCAACAGTTATCACACATTATTTCTGGATCTGGGTGTTTTAAACGATCTACTCCAGGACAATAACCACAAGTCTCGTAAGGCAGTAAATACTTGGGATGCCACCTTGTTATATTATTTGCTGCTTTTTTAAGATGATTATCCAGCGGGCTAAGCAGTTTACAATCATACCCTGAACCAAAACTGATGCCGCCCCCCGCAGGTAGTTCAAAATCCTTTAAAGCCGCTTCAAATTTCTCATCTTTAATAAAAGAACTATAAACTTGAAGGATTGTACCATCCCAATAACTATTGTAGCCACCGACCTTGACTATATCTCCTATTTTCATTTTTTGAAAACCGCACAAGCACGAAGGCATTTGAGAATAAAATGATTATACATAGTAGTAGCAGTAGCCTCTGGCTCAATAAGAGATCCAGTTATTCTTACTAATGCATTTCCTAAAGCAATTGCCTCTGTCATATTGCCCTTATTAAGGAGAACAGCACGGAAGTAGTTTTCTAGTCCAATTCTCAAACTCTCACACTCTTTTCTAACATTCGGTTTCTTGAGGAGCTTGCTCAATTCTGGCCAGTTTCCACTGATAATTGCATTAAAAAGTGCCTTTACTTCTGCTGTAGTTTCGTCTTCCTCTTCTGCTTTTGGATCAAAACCTCCCTCAGCATATGCTTGAATATTATTCAGCAGTTTACGAATTGAGCCGCCCGAAAGAGCATATAACGCTTCTTTAGTATCATCATCAGCTTCTAACTTTTCATAATGTAATACCTGATTAATGACATCTAAAGCTTGCTGTGTTGTTACATTTTTGAACGAAATGCGACATGCTCGATCAACAAGTGCCTTATGAAGTTTTTGACTATCAGTCGTGCAAAGAAAAACAAGAATATGACTGTGAGGCTCTTCAAGCTCTGTTAGCAGGACTTGTTGTGCATCCTTAGTAAGACGCTGCACCTCATCCAAAATATATACCTTTTTTGGAAAATTTGCTGGCAATGTTTTCATGTCTACAACCAGATCACGAACATTATCTACTTTATTTTTATCCGCAGTATTTAACTGTAAAACATCAAAACTCTTATCAAAACGTTTGCAATTTCTACACTGCAAGCATGGCTTACTAAACGAATTTTCTTCGGTGCAAATTAGTGCTCTTGCTAAAACGCGAGCACAGGTTGTTTTCCCGGTGCCACTTCGTCCTTCCATGAGGAAAATTTGCGAGGCAGACGGATTATCTACTTGATTTCGTAGCTGTTCTACAGAGCAAGTCGGAACTATTTCTTCGAAAGTTTGAGGACGGTATTTTTCTCGAAATACTCCAGTGCCTCTAGGCTTAAGATTGAAGCTATAATCTCCAGGTTGGAAATCACCTTTTGGAATGAAATCACTATCTCCAAAAAGACTATCTAATTCTTTGTCACTCATAGTCCTACTTTAGCACAGAACTAGCCTAAGACAAGATAACTAATCGCAATTATGGCTATAAGAATCAGTAAACGATTTGGCTCAGATTCCTCCTTTGGAAACTCATTGATTCCTAACCGATGAACTTTCCATCCAGATAAGACTTTGTCTTGCGCTTGCTTTATTTTTACTTTACTAGCCACTTCTTGCAAATGGGCAATTGCTTTTTCAAGCTCACCTCTTGTAGCTAGGCCGTCAGACACTTCTTTAGATAACTGCTCAACTCTAAGAGAGGCTTGATGAAGTTGATTAGTAATCTCATTTAACTGCTGCTCGCTAAGAACCTTCTTATCCATGCATATATGATATCATATAGGATATGAAGCCTTCCGCAAAATTTATGCTTGGATTAGGTGAGCTTGCACGTAGCACCTCACAGTTTGCAATTAATCCAGAAGATGATGAGGAATTTATTATAAATGATGCAGTAGCCATTGACATGCGCCCTCTTCCCGATAGAGAGGATTATGTTCATTTCATCTCAGTCCGTGCAGTAAATCCCGGAAAAGGTGCAGGATCAGCAGCTATGGCTAAGGTAATGGATTTAGTTGATAAATGTGGAATAACATTAGTCGGAAAAATAATTCCTTATCACACCAAAGATATGGATGCCAAAACTTTGCGTAATTGGTATAGAAAAATGGGTTGTCACCCAGCAGATCCAAATAATGAAGAGGGGCTCTGGGTTAGAGGCCCTGGGGGAACTATAGCCAACGTTAATTTGGGAGCTTACTCTCGATACAAAGTTTTAAACGGGTTAAGTAATGAAGAAAGCCGCGAACGACTACTGTTTTATATAATAGTAATAGCTGTTGGTATAATGATATACAAAACGTTAAGATAATTTGTATAATGAAGGAAAGGTAAACGGATGTACGGATCTTCTTCAAGACAATTTCAGGGCATTTTTGACGTTTTCTCTTCTGGAAAACAAGCCGCGCAATCTGCAGGTGCTGCTGCCCAAAGAGCGGATGCCGCACTTGTTGAAGCACAAGGAGCTATACGGCAAGGAAGAAAAACCCTCACAACTGTATCTAGAACAGCAGAGGATCTTGAAGCATATGTTCAAAGAATTCAGCATATTCCGATTGAAGAGTTGGCACGGCGATTTGACTACAAAACTAAAATTGCCGTCGAAGAGTTAATTTCGCTTTCTTCTTTTATGAAACGAAGCTTGCTTTACCTTGCCGGAATGGCTACACTATCTATTTACTTAAATATTCTAACCAAGAAGTAAATATGAATGCTGAATTATTTTCAATTAAATATGCTGACAAGCATGCAGCTGCTATTGTATATAAGAAGATTGTTGAAAAAGCCGATCAATTAGGTGTTGTTGCCTATGGGCTAGAACGATATAAAACCTCTTCAAGAAGAACTCGCTCTAATTTTAAAATCAGTCTGGTATTACAAGGCGAAGAAGCTAAGAACTTACCAAGTGTTTTAAAGATGGTTCATAATATGATTAGCGAACACCCTTTATACGCATACCTTTCGCTTGACTATACTGCAGTCCCTACTTCGCAAATTAAGTGGAATTTTGATTACGATGACCCTAAATACCAGGAAATCTTTATAAGAAAAAGAGAAAAAGGTTAAGTTTTTGGTATCATCGCTTTATGAGCTACTCTTTTCAAAATTTTAGTGAAGGCCCTTACGGTGGTCTCGGAAACTATCATGGCTTTGGAAATGCAAAAGCACCTAAACCTTTGGTAATAAAGCGGGCAGCAAGTGCGGCGAGACCTCAAGGCGGTGGGGGGTTTATGCAAGCCCTCAGTAAAATGGCTAACGTAGTTAAAGCAAGTAGACCAAAACCTAAGAAAAGACCAAAGCCTAGACCTAAACCAAGGCCAAAGAAAAAGCCCCGGCCAAAGAAAAAACCAAAATCTAAGCCTAAAAGAAGACCTGAATCCCCTCAATTTATGCCAAAGAGCAGGCCGGGAGCAGACCGTTCTAAGCTGATGGATAAGCTACAAGAGATGCGTGGTGGAGCACAACCCCAGCCTCTTCCTATTCCCAAAATGACAGCACCTATTGAAGTAGAAGAGCAGGTAATAGTTGCTAAACTACCTCCTCCTGGGGTTGTCCCGGCTCAAGATGCTGTAGAAGAAACAGAAGCAGTCACACAAAAAATAGTTGCACAGCCGCTAGTTCAGCAGCCAGTTTTACTTCCACATCCTATGCAACCATTTCCCGGAATGCCTCGACCTGGAATGCCTCGACCCGGGATGCCAATGGCTCCGACAAGATTGCCCGCACCGCCTGCTAAGCCAATTATCACGCCCCAGCAGGCACGATTAGGAACTATCGCAGCGGCTTTGGGCGCTGGATTACTCTTCTTCTAGAGAATTCTCTATTTCTTCCCAAGTTGTATAAAGATCCTCTAGAGCTTCTCCTATCTGATCTTCATCTTCCGAGTCCAGAGCCTCAGCTAGGGTCTCCATTTTAGTCTTAATGCTTGTAAGTGTTGCTTTATCAAGAACATCTTCAAATTCTTCTAGACCGCTTCGCGTATCCATAAGCAGGCTTTCACCAAGCTTTACCAGGTCTTCTTCATCAAAATCATCATCGTCATCATAGTCATCGTCATCATCGTCCTGTGTCGATAACATACGATTCATATCTTCGGGATTAATTGAGCTACTATCCTTGATAGTGGTTTTTTGTTCAATACCGGTTGCACTATCTTTAGCAGAAACTTCTAAGATACCATCGGCATTGATTGCAAAACGGACTTCAATTTGAGGCTCACCCTCAAAAGCAGGAAGAATTCCTTCAAGAATGAACTGACCAAGCAATCTGTTTTTGGTTGTCCGGCGGTGCTCGCCTTGAAATACCAAAATATCTACTTCTGTTTGATCATCTTCTGTTGTAGTAAAGGTGTCCTTTGCAACACATGGGATTTGACTGTTACGAGGAATAAGAACTTCCATTAAATCGTTCTCTGCTTCGATTCCCAATGAAAGAGGGGTAACATCTACGAGGACCATGCCTTTCTTGTCACCAGAAAGGATAGCTCCCTGAATAGCAGCACCTACTGCTACAACTTCATCAGGATTAACTGAGGTGTTGGGGTCTTTTCCAAAAATCTTTTTGGCTAAGTCACGAACAGCAGGCACTCTAGTCGAGCCACCAACAAGAACCACCTCATTGATCTGCTCAGCACTAAGATTAGCGTCTTTAAGTGCTTGTTTGCAGCAAGTTTCTATTCTCTTTAAATATTTACTTAGCAGTTCTTCAAATTTACTACGAGTCAGAGTAAATTCTAGAGGAGTCTTGAATCCTTCATTTAGAAATAGGATTTCAATTTTGCTCTCTAAGGCATCTGACAATTCGTGCTTAGCACGTTCTGCCGCTTCTTTAAGTTTTTGCATAGCAGAAGGATGATCACGAAGATCTACACCTTCTGGTTGATTGAGGTAGAAACGAGCAAGAAGGTTTACAATTTCTCTATCAAAATCATCACCACCAAGAAAAGTATCACCATTAGTGGACTGAACTTCAAATACTCCATTACCTATTTCAAGTATTGAAATATCGAAAGTTCCTCCCCCAAGGTCAAATACAGCTATTTTTTGTTCTTTGGTATCTTCAATGCCATAAGCCAAAGCAGCTGCTGTAGGCTCATTAATGATTCTTTTTACATTTAGCCCTGCCATTGCACCCGCATGCTTAGTTGCTTGCCGCTGTCCATCATTAAAATAGGCGGGAACAGTAATAACCGCATCAACAACCTCTTCACCTAAATAGGCTTCTGCTGCCCGTTTAAGCTCTTTAAGTACTTCTGCAGAGACAGCTTGGGGCATGAGCCCTTTCTCTCCTACTAACACTTGAACTGGATGCTGGGGCAAGCCAACTAGAGTATAAGAAACTTTTTTAGAAGTTTCTGGGATTTCCACTACTCGTCGTCCCACCAAACGCTTAACACTGGCGATAGTGTTCTGCGGGTTTGTAGCTGCCTGGTTTTTAGCAACTTTACCAATGAGGATGTTGTCACCTACATATCCAACAATAGAGGGGGTGGTATTATCCCCATTCTTGTTAGGAATGACTTTGGTTTCGTCACCCTCCATAATTGCAATAGCTGAGTTAGTGGTACCTAAATCAATGCCTACTATTTTACTCATAGATTTTCCTTCTTACCTACTACTATATCGTCTTGACTGCTATTCGTAAATATTGGACAATCATAATATGTCAAAAAAATCACTTCTCAAAATATTTCTGCTCACTCCACTAGCAGGGCTTGTCTTAGCAGGTTCTGCTTTTTTAATTAATGATTATCCGCAATCTATTGCCTCCTTCATTTCTACTGGAATACATGAGAATGATAGTCAGAAAAATCCTGCCCAAACACCTTCCATAGATAAAACTCAGCTACGTCAATTAGTCGCAGAAGAAATCCAAAATCAATTACTTGCAAGTAGGCCCGCAGCCTTAACAAGCAGCACTGCATTACATATGCTAGAAACTACTGTAAAAGTTGAACGCTTAGGAGGAGGATCTGGGTCTGGTGTGCCAGTTTTTGAGAATCAAATTGGAGAACAATTTTATACTTATATAATTACCAATGCTCACGTAGTCAGTGATGAAGAAGAAGTGCGAATTTCAAGATTTCACTATAAAAATCACGCTAGGGTAGAGTCTACCACAGTATATCCAGGAAGGGTTATACTTGTGGAACCAGCTTTTGATTTAGCTCTCGTAGAACTACAGACTAATGAAAGCATAGGGCAAATGGCTAGCTTTATATCAACAAGCTTATCGCAAGAATTAGCACTAACACAACAGATTTTTGTTTCAAGCTGTCCGTTGGGCAGCCCCCCACTAGTTACAAGTGGACGAGTAGCTTCTATTGAAGACACTTTAACTGTCATTACTGCATTTAGTATTTTCGGATCAAGCGGCTCAGGGGCATATAATATAGATGGAAACCTAGTTGGTATTGTTAAAGCAATAGTAAGAGTTCGACTTGATAAAAATCACGTCATTCCCGAGCCAAATCTTACTCATATTGTTCCCTTACCAGTAGTGATAAGTTGGCTTTTGGTTAAGGATCACGGATTTATTGTAGGGGAAGGCACTTCTCATGAGGATTTTATTCTAGCCCGCTCACTTTCTGAAATTAGACCTAGATAAAAAAAGCCGCAGACCTTACGATCTGCGGCTTTTTAAAAAACAAATTTAAGAACTAATCTTCTGATTCTTCTTCAGTAGTAGAAGTTTCACCGGATTCTTTATTTCGAACCTTGTTAATCTGATTAGTCCAAGAAATCTTAACTTCTTCAAGCTTTTGCTCAAACTTAGCAAGTAGTTCTTCGGCTAGATCAGGATTAATGCGGTATGCATAAGAATCGCCTAAGTTTTGTAAGAGTTTGCAAACAGCTAAAAATCTATCGCCACGCTTTAATGCAAGGCGGTTGAACTTTTCGAGAGGGGTTTCAACCACTTTCTCGGTTGTAGTAGTCTCACTCATATTATATAGTCTCCTTATTAACCACTGAGTCGTAGTTTAGCACGGACGGATATCATTTCAATATCCTCCTTCTTTATAAGGCGATTATATATCGTTATTAAACTCTATATTCGTTCATTATGTGTTTAAGACGATTTTTTGTATTACGACGATCTTTCTTGTGAATTCTGCGTTTTGTTTCTGCTTTTTCAATTCTAACCTCTCTTCGAGTTTCAGGGTCTTGCTCCCGAAATCTCCAATACTCTTTCCAAATACTAAGGCGGATTTGGTTGTTTGCGTCAAGAAAATCCCTGTCAGAGGGATAATGGTTGTAAAAGATCATAGTATCCTCTCGGTGCTAACAAAAAATAAGCCAGCCCAGTTTTTAGCTGGCTGGCTGTAGATTTTCAGTTTCGCACATTTGCAATTATATCAAAATATAGAGAAGGATTTCACTTATAAGTTCCTTTTGTTATAAGGCCAATGTTTGATAAAATTAACTAACAATGAGATGGAATCCACCACATAGAAATAGATTAGGCGCTTTTGGGAATAACCCTCCTCCTACTGCCAATCAACTTAAAACTGTTAAAAACGCAGTCAACTACGTGACTAATCAATTTTACCAGCAAGATACGCGATGTCCTGAAGGTCAAAAAATGTATCCATCGGGATGTAATATTGATGCTGATTACATGCCACTTCCTGAGCCCCCAGAAGGAGGGTTCTTAAGCTGCGAGGAGTGGGATCTTTTTGGTTATCCCGCAGGACATTGTAATAAAGAGAATTGTGCTACTTGTTTTGGTCCTAAACCCCAACCTAAAATAATACCAAAGCAACAACCAAAACAGCAACCCAACGTATCTAATCGTTCACCACTGGCCCTTCCCTTCAAAGGGAGCTGTCCAAATACCCACTTTAAAGCAACTGATGCAATGGGCGATTTCTGTAAGCCTTGTCCTGCAGGCCAAATTTATAATAAAGGCTCTAAAAAATGTGCTCCAAAACCTCCTGCGTGCCCTTGTAATCTACCAAGACAGGGAGACCCTGATTTTGGAAAATGTACCCCACCTCCCCCCGGTTGTGGGCCTGCTCCACAGGCTCAAAAATGTAATGTTCCCGGTTATGGTCCTAGAAATTTAGTATGTAGATGTGGAAAATGGCAATGCCCCACAGCTAAAGATCTTCTCATTGAAAAATTCAAAGCGCAGGGCAAAGCCATTCCAAAAGGGGTCGCTGGCTATGGCGACGTTACTAACAAGAAACCAATGATCTTTCTAGGAATTTTGGCTGCCATTGTAGTAGGCATTTTCTTATTTAGTAAGTAATTCTTGTTGTTTGGTATCTAACAAGTCTTGTAGTTTTTCACCATAAGTTTTAGACAAAGAATCCACCTGTTTTTCAAGATCCTTTTTTTCATCTTTCGGTAAATCCTCAGCTTTTAGCTGTTTTCTAATGCTGTTTCGAATATGTCTGAGCGCAATTTTTTGCTTTTCAGTCAAATCCTTAACGTGATTAGACAGTCTCTTACGGCTTTCCCCGGTTAACTGGGGGATTTTAACTAGTATCGAAGTTTTTGCCTTTTGAACTTGAAAACCAAGATTACTGGACCCCAAAGCCTTTGCAATTTCATGAACATTTGAAGGATCAAAAGGTTGAACCTGCAACGTCATGGCATCCGCAATCGAGATAACAGCTACTTGAGTTATGGGCATTTTGTTGCCATAACAATCAACACGGATTGTATTTAGCAGATCGGGATCAGCACGCCCAGCTGATACCCCCTTAAAGAGCGTTTTAAGGTGCTCTAAAGTCTTGTTCATCTCATCTTTCAGTTGATTAATGAGATTGTTGTCAGTCATTTCCTTTCATGAGATTCCTCTTTCTTAATGAACTTCTCTTAAATAATAACCATATAAAATGGTTTTGAGTTTAAAATTCTGGGAAATTTTTTGGGGTGCCGGGGAGACAATAGAGGTGAAGAAGCTTTGTAGTGGAATAAGATCTATTACTGCATCTTCTGGTAATTCTATTGCAGGCTGATTTTTTGTAACCTTTGATAGCAACCGTTTTAGCTCTGCTGCTACATCTTTTTTACAGCTGGTAGTTGTTTTCTCTTCTTCAGGAATATCTAAAACCAAACTTAGCGGAACTACAAGATAGTCTTTAGTTCCAATAAATAGGCGGAACCAAGCTCCATCAGTGAATTTTCTTACTTCTTCAATATCAGCTGATAAATCAGGTTGAACACTAACGCCATGTAATTGAAAATTTTTCGGATAAGGGAGGCAGCCCCCCAAATCCATGTTAGTTAATTCTTGTGTTCGTCCATCCTTATAGCCTTTTTCAAAAAATTTCAAATGGGTTGTAAGAGGAGTCACTTCTTGGGTATCGTATAAGGGTTGATAAAATCGCTCTAGCAATCCTGGCACTCTTGGCATCCTAAAAAATCCTTTGCAGTTATTTCAACATACAAAGGATTAAGGTCAAGAACTTCAATTATTAAAATCAGGCTGACAGGATTCGCACCTGCGACCTCTGGCTTCCCGAGCCAGCACTCTACTAAGCTGAGCTACAGCCTGAAATATGGTGAGCAAGTTTGCATTTTCGAGCTTTTTACGCGTGTTTCCATTACACCATCTCGCGGCGTATCGCGAGAGAAGGAATCGAACCTCCATTACGGTCTCCTAATGACGATAACCGAAAATATTCGGCCCACCGATGGAAAGGAAGGGACTTGAACCCTCGGCCTTCTGTCTGCCAGACAGACGCTCTCCCAACTGAGCTACCTCCCCAAATTTGTCAACAGCCGAGCCTCGGTTCGCACGAGGAATTCCAGATTCAAAGTCTGACGAGTTACTAATTACTCCACTCGGCTATATAGCGGATCCCGGTAATGCTCCGGGTGCTCGACTTTATGAGGGTCGTGTGTTTGCTATTTACACCAATCCGCTTCGTTACCCAAATGACTTAGAGAGAGCTACTGGCTGTCAAAGTTTTCTAGGGTTTTTATAAGTCCGTCCAGGAAAACGGTTTCGGGCTTCCAGCCCCCAAAACAAGCACTCGGTTTAAGGACGCTCCGTGAGACCTCCCCTGGCTTTGAAGGGCAAAATTCGGGAGATTTGAGCCCCAGAGCCTGTGCCACGAATTTGATACTCGTTTCAAATCCGGTGCTTATATTGTGCGTGCCGGTTTCAGAGAGCGCGACTAAATTGGCCTTTACAACATCTTCAATGAAGATGAAATCCCGTGTCTGCTCTCCGGTTCCAAAAATTTTTACGTTATCCTTTTCACGAGTAGCCTTAACAAAAATTGAAATAACCCCACTTTCATTTTTTGGGCTCTGTGTTGGACCAAAGACATTACTATACCGAAGAATTGTATAATCAAAGCCATGTAATTTGCCCAAAAGTCTTATATACCGCTCGCAAGCATATTTTGATAGGCCGTATGGAGAATCTGGGTTAATCGGAAAAGTTTCTTCTACGGGACACGGGGTTTCTCCATAAAGAGCCCCTCCCGTGCTGCTAAATATAATCTTACTTCCCCAAAGCTCTGCCCATTTGCACACTCGCAAAGTATTTAGAATATTACATTCAGCGTCATTAACAGGATCTTCCACAGAATGCCGTAAATTTGTTTGTGCAGCAAAGTGGTAAATAGCATCAAACTTATGGGCAGGTGAGTATTCTTTAATGCTTTTAATTACGACCGGTATCTCTGGGTTTAAATGTCTAAGACTGCCAGTTGAGAAGTTATCTAAAACGGTTATTCGATGATTTGCTTCAAGTAAAGCATTTGCTGTCTGCGAACCAATAAATCCAGCACCACCTGTTACCAATATATCCACAAAAACATAATAACATTATCCATAGCAATTGTCACAAATACCACCATCACTCATGCACCCATGACAAATTTCACGCTCGCATTCTTGACAATCTTCTATACAATCCTCGCAGGAGAGGTTTTCACATATAGGACAAATCAAAGTTTTGCTTCTTTCTGCGCACGCAGAACAGCTTGAATTTTGACAATTGGAGCATTCAAAACTACAGTCAGAGCAATACCTCAGATTACAGTCGCTACAGAGTTCAAAGCATTCATCACAAAATGTTTGATCGCAAATAGCACAATCACTCTTGTGGCTTGCACAGTAGGGCCTATTACATTCATTACATGTTTCAACATCGTCTCTACATAGCTGACCATAGCAAAGATGACATTCTTCTATTATATGGTCTGCGCAGTAAGGAACCTCACACGTCTTGCACTGTTTAAGGCACTCTTTATCTGAGCACATATAAGTATTACAACCATCTATGCCACATTTGATAAATTCACAGCAACCTCTTTCATCACAAGAATAGCATTGCAGGTTTTGAAAGCGCCTGTGAACATTGCAATACATAGTTGGGAAGTAATCAATTATGATCTCAACTAAATGAGGATCATAGTTTTCATATTCAGAGTTATCAGGATGATTGATTTCTTTGCTTGCAGGATGAATTAACAGGTGTTTTTCCCAATCGTCTTCTCCGTGCCTGTAAACAATTGAAAGAGAAGATTCTTCAAGATATTTAGCAGCTGTTTTTTTATCACAAGTACACCAACCAGTATTTTGTGATACGGCAACCACAGCTTCTGGGGTTGTCAATTCATATATCTTATATCGCTCATCTTCGTAAAGCAGTTCAGTTCCTCGCTGTGCTAACTCAGAAATACTGTAAGTTTGAGGGAGATATTCTGAGACTACTCGATACAAGTCTGTGAAGTCTTTGAAATTTTGAATATTGCGATATTGAACTGGCAATCTATTCTTAATCCGGAGAAAATCAGTAAGAATGTTTTGAACTTTTAGATAGTCATCAGGAACTATTAATTTCTTAAGAATTATTTGATTAAGTATCCATGCAGAGTATTTACCTGTTTTACTTGGATCAACACGATCTAAATCAGAAAGAAGAGAATTAAAATAATCAAAGTCTTTGCTGCGACGCAGTTTTTCTAAGCGGCGGCGTAGCCATTTTCTAAGATGATTTCTTTTTTCTTCAGGGAGAGGGTTGGATCTATGATCAGGAAGAAATATATCAGTAATTTCTTCGCGCCTAAATTCAAAACCATCACCATCTTGGTAAGAAGCAAATACGGGGTCTTGATTTAGTTCCCCATAAAGTTCTTGCCCTGGTGTTTCTGCTGGTCCATGAACTAAAACCCACATCCATTCTACCTGAGGAAAGTGAGAAGGAAGGTTGGTAGGAAAGCCAAGTTTTACATAAATACCAAAGAAATTAGGGATAGGTATTCCACTAAATCGACCAGGCTGTGGACCACATCCAGGGTGTTTGTATCCCCAATTCTCCGGATTCCATCGCATTCATCTATTTTACTAAAAAATAACCCCAACCGGGAATTGAACTCGATCACCTATTTACGAGATAGGAGTTTTGCCATTAAACTATAGGGGCGACTTTAAGACTATACCACTTTGGATTTTCGTGGTCGTCATCAATTCTAATTTTTACAGTATCCTCGAATATTTGAACTTCGCCTACCCAAGAAGGGTAAGGATCAAGGATTTTGCCATCATTAAACACATCAGCAAGAAGCATAAGCAATTGTTTTTCAGTTATCATAGCCAAGCAATTCTATTATTTCATTATTAAGTTTCAAATCACCCCGGCAGCCCAAGCTGTCAGGCGTTTTTATTATGTCTAAGTACTTTTTAGGGTCGTCTTCAATATTAAGCATATTAAATAGTTTTGAAATCGCGGCTTCTGGTTTATAGCAAAGGTCTTCAAGCCTAACTACATGATCAGTATGCAATAGTGCTGAGCGGGTTATTAGTGAATAACGTTGTAATCTTTTATCAATTTCAGAGTAAGAGGGTATGAACTTTTCAAAACTTGTCGTTCTTAGCAAATTATCTACTGGATGTCTAACAGTAAGGATAAACTTTGCATTCGGATACCATTTTTTAAGATCAGGAACAATGAGCATAAATTGGCCATGTTTTAGCGACCATTTCTTTTTACCAAGAGTAGTTGCCCATAACATTGCTTTAAATTCTAGCTCATTGTCTCGCTGGGTGTACCAACGTTCAAATGTTGGTATCATTTCTAAATAAATTGATTTAGGATCAACGACTAGCATTCTGCCTAAATAATCATAAGACTCATTTCGATCTTTATCTTTGATACCTACATAATACCCAGCACGTTCAAGAATTTGTTGTAATACTCTTGAGCCACTACTAGCCCAGCCACCTACGAAAATTTGATCCATGTTCTCAGTATAAGAAGGTATGGATAAGTTTCAAGATTAGCGGGTCATAAAATAGAATAGAAGTGTTAACACCACTAAAGTCGGGATGACTGCTGTCTTTGTTTCACCAAAACCAGCAATAAATCCTGGGCGTTCCATTTGTGGAGCAGTAGAAATAAAACCTGGTCTTGATGCACCTTCTTCAGGGTGTCTAAAATTATGCCAGTCTTTACGAGCATGAACACTTCGATTTTGATCTCTCATAAAGAGATCCTGAACACTTTTAAAGAAACCTGAGCGTCCACGTCCAGCCAACCCATTGTAGCCAAGTAAGCCAGGTCTTTGAATTTTTTGAGGTCTCGGAGCACGAAGAGAACTGCCCTGTGCTTTTTCAAAAAGACCTTTTACTTTATCAAGTATTCCAGACCCAGGACGACGACCTGTATTAGAATAAAAATCACGGTCGCCTTCATCTTTAATATTTTTCATGGTGGAATACCAGCTTAGTGGCCCACCCTCTGGTTCCATATACCTGCCAATGTTTCTCATAGCAGTATTATAGGAAAAAACAGATTGTAATGGAAATTTGTTTGGAGAATTAAGCCTCTACCCGGTATTGCGCCGAGGTTTCTTCTATACCAAAGAAGTGTAATGCTTTTATACTATAGAGGCGGGATCGGAGCCCTCAGACTCGAACTGAGATATCCCGTGTTATGAGCACGATCCATTGACCAATTATGGTAGACTCCGAATCCGCGTAGATGGTAACGCTCCACCTTCTTCAGGATGTAAGCCTGATGTTATAACTTTTCTACTATACGCGGAAAATGCCCGATAGAAGAGTCGAACTTCTGCCTTAACAATGTCGGTGTTATGTACTAGCCATTATACTAATCGGGCAAAAATAGCTGACAGGATTTGAACCTGATTGCACCGGAAACTGCAACACCTACCATGAGCGCTCGTGGTTCAGCTAAATCCCGAGTGAAGGAATCGAACCTTTCAACTTCTGTTCCACAGACAGACGTGATAACCGTTTCACCAACTCGGGTTAATTTATTTTTTCTACAACAAGTAAAGACCAAACATATTCAACAATTTTAGCTTTACCAGTTTTAAGAAGTATATCATTTATTGCTTTTCTAGGGACTGATTTAATCGCAGCATCATGAAATGCAGCTAACCCTCCAACCCCAAGTGAATCCCAATGTTGAAGAATATCTGCTTTTACTCCTTCATAAGTATGATCACCGTCAATAAACAAGAAACCTAACTTATCTGCTACCTTTACTTTCCTGCTATCACCTACAATAAGCTGAAGATTACTATGCTTGGAAAAAAATTCCTGCGTTTTATTCCACTGTCGTTCCCAGCCCGCAGGAATTGCAGAAGAGATATCTATACTAATAACTTTTCTAGGATTGGCGGCAGCTATGAGTAATGAAGTGCTACCTCCAAGATTACGTCCAATTTCAAGCACAGAATTTTGAGTTCGTCTAACACATTTCCAAAGCATTGCAGCTTCAGGAAGGTCCATGCGTATGATATTTCTTGTCCCAGGTATCTTAGGGTCACTATTAAAAAGCCATATCATATCTTCAAAATTCATAACTGAAGTATATCAAATGCTGGTAGAGGGAATTGAACCCCCACTCCTAAAGGAACCGGATTTTAAATCCAGCGCGGCTACCATTTCGCCATACCAGCTTATAAGCCTGCCGAGAATTGCACTCGGATCAAGAGTTTAGGAAACTCGTATGTTTCTATTACACCACAGGCTCTTATTTTCGTGCTTTGCGAGCTTTAGGTAAGATTGGCTCCCACTGAGGATGTTTACCGCCAAATTCTTCTTCCATCATTTGACGAACAACTCGCCGCACACTTTTTTCAAATCGTGATTGTGGTGCTAAACCATAATCTTTAAGAGTCTTAAGAATAAGAGCTTTAATATATTGCTCTTCACTTACTGCTTCTTTTGCTGAGCCTACAAGGATTTTTGCTCCATTTTTGGTTATATATCCAACAGGACTGGTAAAAGCATGAACAACATCCTCTGCTGTTTTTTGCTTTTTAGCTTCAACTAAAACCTCTTCAGCAGGTTTACCGTGAAATTCTCCAAAAAAATGATAGCTCATAAATAGATTATAGCATTTTTGAACTTATGCGGGTAGCCGGATTCGAACCGACACCTTCTGGGTGGAAGCCAGGGATGCTGCCATTAAACACCATACACGCAAGATACTCCTAGAAAGATTTGCACTCTCAACTTTTGGTTCGAAGCCAAGTATGATTCTATTTCACCATAGGAGCTTAATGGTCCCACCAGGAATCGCACCCGGAACTATTCTTTAGAAGAGAATCGTGATTCTGTTTCACCATAGGACCAAAAAGCCTCTGCCGGAACTTGCATCCGATTATCCAGTTTACAAGACTGGCACATCACTATATATGCTTCAGAGGCATGAATATCATCCCGACCGGACTTGCACCGATATTACAACTTTCGCAAAGTTGCGTCCTTCTAATTGAACGACGGGATGGTATGACCCTAGCCGGATTTGAACCGGCGTCTGAACCTTGAGAGGGTCCTGTCCTAAACCTGACTAGACGATAGGGCCAATGAATTCTCCAAATTGTTAATGATCAACTACAGGTCCGGAAGGATTTGCACCCTCACCAACGGGTTTGGAATCCGGCATGCTACTATTACACCACGGACCTATAATATGGGTCGCCCCCGACTTGCACGGAGAACATCTGGTCTTCAGCCAAACGCTTTTCTACTTAAGCTAACGACCCGCGTTGCTTACACCCACATATACTGGGAAGTCAGAGGTGGCTGTCAGCCGGTTTCAGATTTTTTTTGTAAAAATCAGTTTACAAAAATAAAATACATAAGTATTGAAATAATAAGGATTAAAGGAATTCCTATCATCGTAAGCTGCGGCAACAGAGAAACACTTTCAGTTGTTTGCCGTGTTCTCAAAGCTAAGTGAGCCATAATATTGTTAGGATCTGCAATTTTTTGCATCGCTACTTCTGGGCAATGAGGCCGCCATTCATTAAATTCAGGGCAACAAACTAAATTAGGTGCTTCCATGCCTTTATAATGGGTAGGTTTTGGCCCACATGCCATAATATCGGAATCGACCCGACACCTCATATTAGTGTCTTGGTTAAAGTTTTTATACTTTGTTGAAGTCCTCTGGATAGACTTTCTTTTTACATATTTATATCCATCTGGGCAGCAATAGTGATAGACATGTGCTGTATCCTTGGGCATATCAGCACAATGCCATTTCTTGCCCGTCCATTCTCCTGGTAATCTGCCCATTCTTGTATTTTAACAAAATAATTTGCTACAATATGGATTATGAGTAATCCGTATTTACAAGCTGCTGAAGAAATTACGGGTCAGGATTTGAAAAATCCGCAACCCATCCCTAGAGTTGCAACTCAAAGAAAGCCTCGACCCCGTCCAATAGCAAGAAGGTTGCCACAAGTCGCACCTATAAGTCCGGTTGCAACTTTTGGGGAGCTTTCTAAATTTTCTAAACTACGAAAAATGATATTTTTAATGGCAGTTGGTGCGGTTTTCGCTGCTGGTAAATTCTTTACAAGTAGATATGAGGTCCAGTTACTTGCCGAATCTCCAGAGAATAGAGATCTAAGACAGTTACTACCAAAGATTAATAAAGTTCTACTTCCCGCAACTGCATTATTCGCTTTTCCTGTAGTGGTAGCACTACTTTCTGACAAGGAATACCCATTTCTTGCTTGGATTTCTTGGCTAGCAGCTATTGCCTATAGTCTAAAAGAAACAGGTCCCGGCGTCATAAGTCTTATCCGAGATACAAAAGGCTCCGCAGATGAGTTTGCCGAAAAAGGAATCATTTCTGCTCGTAAACGTCGCGCTCGGAAAAAATAATGGCTGACGAAAAGCTGCGAGAAGTTGAAAGGCGATATCAAGCCTATCCTTCAGGAACAAACCTTAGGCTTTTAAATATAATTAGAATGAGAAACGGCTTAGAAGCTATTTCTCTTCCCGTTGACACAGATAGTCCAGAAGAAGCCTATGGCATGTATATTTTTTATGCACTGCATCATATACCAGCGGATGTTGTGCCAAATGCTGAGCTAGCAGCTATAATTGAAAGTGGCCCGACGCCCTGGCTTTACGGATTAGCTATTAGAAACATTCCCGATGCAGCCAGAATCTATAAAAGTTTATGTGATTTTTATGAAGTGGAACCAGAAGCTCTTTAAAGGTTTTTAGGCGGTTCGTAATTATCAAACATTTGTTTGATTTGATCTTCAATGGCTTTCATTTCAGCACGTTCAGCCTGCTTTTCTTCTTCAGGCTTGTCTATCCACTCATCAGTGACACTTTGCCAAATGGCCATATTTAGAAATCTATTTTTCATAGTCTGAAGATCCAAAACAAGTTGGATTATTTCAGTCCTAGAAATCATAAATTTCTCAGGGCTATCGTTCACCATCTTTATGATGGGATCGCTTTTGAGTTGAGTATGTTTTCTCGCCCAATCCCAGGGCTCAGATTTCTTTTCAGTCATAGGAACACCTTACCATATTTTTCCAAAGGGTGAAGTTTCAGTGCAACCGTTATAATAGGGTATGCCTCTAATCCGTATTAAAGAAAAAACATGTAAACACAATACAAAATTCGAATGCATTTCCAAAAATTGTAAATATTGGAGAATGTCAAGTATACATTGCTTTTGGGCTAATTTTTATGGAGAAAGAGAGCTACATAGCTCTTGCGCAAAAATACTTTGTGCATGTGATTGTCACACTAATAAATGTATTTGTTCAATTGAAACGTTATTCAAAAATGGCTGTAGGTGTGGTGGGTTTTAGTATAATGAAATAATGCGCCATAATCCTATCGTTCATTCAGATATCGATTATTTAAAAGCTCTTGTCGTAAATGCAATGGCTTCCTCACAACTATCTATCACTGGATATAATCCTCAAGGTTTGACGATAGCTGATACTGATCTTTTTCTAAAGATTATCAATGATATAGCTGAAGATCACCCTCAACACCGAAATTATGGCAAGTTTCTTTATGACAGATTACTTCAAACCGGCATGACAGGTCATAGTTTGCTGTATGTGCCTCATAGATATGCCGAATATCAGCAGCATCAACAAAAACAACTAGAGGATCAAGTATTAAGAGATATTTTAGATTTCCTTAGCCGGTTTGATCGTTGGAAACTCTCTTCAAAAATTGTTCAAAAGCAGCTTACTACACCTAAGACTTTCCACATCATGCCCGGGATTGAGTTACAATTAACTGTTCAATTCGATACTCAAGATTTCTTAGAGTGGTTCGGGATTGATGTCCCTGAAGGAGAATTTTGGGACATACCAGTTGACGCCCCTGACTTAGCTGATAATTATTTACTAGATTTAACTTATGATGACGGAGTGCTTTATGATGCTAATGACGAAGAAATTGATGAAGCAATTGTTTACGAGATAGCAGATGCAGTTCGCTGGGCCATTGAAAGTGACGCCCAAAATAAAGTTTGGCAAGCTGTTCAAGATGTCATTACCGAAATATGTATGACATTCCATGATGTTAATTATGAATTCTGGTATATTCCCGCAGAAGATATCGGTGTCTCGCAAGATTATGCAGAAGGTATCGCTAAAGGAATTCAAACTGTTGATGTTACTGGTGACTATGTAACTATTAAGACATATCCAGATCTCTGCCTTGAGATCGCTAATTGCATTTACGGCTATGGCATGTTTCATGCTATTGAAGACGAGTGGAAAAATCAGGCAAAAGAATATATTGAAACCCGGTTTCATTGGCTTAAGCATTATTGGTCAATTTACGGCGCGAGAAAACCTAAGCTTGATTTGGATTTTCAACAAGATATTGATGAAGAATATTTCAAAGAACTAATTAGTAACATAGAAGATCAAACAGGACTTAAACTGCAATGAAATTATTTGAAATAGACGAATTTAATCCAGAACAGGCATATCTTATTGGCGGGGGCGATATGCAAGTTTGTATAGACCCACTTGAAGGCAGTGGGTCAACCCCAAATACTGGAAATATTAACTACATGGGGTTCGTGGCTTTCATTGCTCCTGAAAAGTTCTTAAAACTAACTCACGAACTTGACCCTGAAATATTAAGAGAGTCAGCCCAGCATTTTATTGAAAAATTGCCCACTGTTGAATGGTGCATCTCACCCCCAAGCCTGTCCTTGACAGATACTCAAGGCTGGGAGAACAAAGAACTGGGTTATTGGCGTGTTTTTGGGCATGAGGGACGCCACAGAAGCTACGCACTAAAACACTTAGGCTATGAGCTAATGCCTGTCTATATCTATCCTCAAGGACTGCGGGCTAGAGACATTACAGATAAACTACTAACAGATATGGGACAGCTAAAGAGCGAAAGAGGCTTTTTTGAAAGTTTCAGTCCAGATTACATTATTTTGAATAAAAAAGTTTATGTTCTAGCTCGAAGTAGTGCAGCAGCTAAGAGAAAAGCAAAGCTTTGGAGAAACCCCATCCCTATAAAGACCATAAAACAAAAAACCCCTATAGAGGGGTATGATGATTTATTTTATCATTGGTCTAAGCCTGTTTAGGCTTTTTACTTTGGTAATCTTTAATAGCAGCTTTAATCGCGTCTTCCGCTAAAACACTGCAGTGTATTTTTACCGGAGGTAAGGAAAGCTCTTCTACTATTTGCACATTCTTAATACTGTTAGCTTCTTCAATCGTCTTACCTTTTATCCATTCAGTAGCTAATGAAGAGCTAGCAATAGCAGAACCGCAGCCAAATGTTTTGAATTTTGCTTCTTGTATGATATTATCTTTTATTTTGATCTGTAAACGCATCACGTCCCCACATTCCGGGGCACCAACAATACCAGTTCCTACTTCAGGATCATTCTTATCCAGAGACCCAACATTTCGGGGATTATTAAAGTGATCAACTACTTTATCTGAGTAAGCCATAACTATATATACTTATTAAAGTCTTTTGATTTCTGTTTGCAAGTAATAATCTCTTTAATTTCAGGTTCGACCAGATCAGATAAAGTTTTGCTTGGAGTTGATTTTTGAAATTTACGCAGTTCTATGACTTGTGTATGCCAGTCTTCACCAGCAAATGGACAAGTAAAAACATCACGAGTTTCAGTTTCACCTGATGAAGATCCAATGCCTGGAACACGGTATTTAAAAATTTCTTTGCGCTCTACAGACATACTTTCACCACAAGCTTTACAGAACATTTCTTGTTCAGTTCCAGCTTCTGGTGTGAAGTAATCAAAACCTGAGTGGTAGTGTTTATTTGACATCTAAGTAGTAAGTTGAATTAATGATCGCGGCAGGATTCGAACCTGCAATCTCCTGGTTCGTAGCCAGGTGCCTTGTCCAGTTTGGCCACGCGACCATAAGGATAGCAGAGGACTTGCACCCCACACCGTTAAGTGCCATCTGTTTTCAAGACAGTGCCAGCACGCTTGTCTGGTTTACTATCCATAGTTTTAATAATAAGCATAGACTTGTATTTGTCAATAGTTATATTAAATTGCATTTATGAAACACAAAAAATCAATACCAAAAGAATATCTTTCAGAAGTCGTAAGCCGTTCAAAAACATATGCCAGTGTCTGCAGAGTTCTGGGTTTAAAAGTTCATGGTGGCAATTATCGCACCATTAAGCGTCTTATTGACAAATACGAGATATCTATTGCTCATTTCGAGCAGCCAGCGCCAAAAGCTAAGTTTAAGGCAATACCTTTAGACGAAATACTTATTGAAAATTCTGCATATAAAGGAGGCGCTGGTGAAGTTAAGAAGAAGCTTATAAAAGCTGGTTTAATTGAGGATAAATGTATTTTTGAGGACTGCCCTACTAATGTCTATGGTCTACGAGTATGGCGTGGAAAAGAAATAAAATTTCAATTAGATCACATCAATGGAGTTAATAATGACTATAGATTTGAAAACTTAAGAGTTTTATGCCCTATTTGTCACACGCAAACTGATACTTATGTAGGAAAAAATAAAAAAAGAAAGCAATATAGTTGCTTAGATTGTGGCTGCCCAGTATTTAAAACTTCCAAAAGATGTAGAAATTGTGCAAAAAAATATATGTATGAAAATGGCCAATACAAGACAGTTATTGACTGGCCCGATCATTTAACTCTTAAAGAAATGGTAGAAAAAACTTCATATAGTGAGGTAGGTCGTAGGCTTGGTGTTTCCGACAATGCCGTAAAGAAACGCCTCAAAAAGTTTGATGGAGGATAGGAGACTTGAACTCCTCACTCAAGATTGCAAATCTTGTATTTTCCCGGATAAACTAATCCCCCAGAGGAAAAAATTATCGGGGTGACTGGAGTCGCACCAGCCGCCTCTAGTTCCCAAAACTAGCGTCTCACTCCGAGACTACACCCCGTTTCTACAAATATAGCAAATTGATGTTTATTGTCAACGAGCAAAGTCACGTTTTCGACTTTAATCAATAATCCGTGATAACCGAAAACTTCGGCCCGTTTATGCCAGCGGAGGGAGTCGAACCCCCACTCCTGTAAAGGAACCAGGACCTAAACCTGGCGCGTCTGCCAATTCCGCCACGCTGGCTTATGATGAGCAAGTAATTGATTTGGGGGTTTAGTCAAAGTAAAAGTCTGATGATAACCCAAATCATTCGGCCCATTTATTAGTCAAATTGTTAAAGATGGATCCACAGGGGCTCGAACCCTGGACACCCGGGTTAAAAGCCCGGTGCTCTACCAACTGAGCTATAGATCCTTCACGATAGGTCAAGAGAGAATCGAACTCTCGTCTGATGGTTAAAAGCCACCTGCTAGACCTTCCAGCTATTGACCCTAGATAAGGTTAAGTTCTAGGGCCATGCGTTTATATCGTGAAGCAATCATATTTTTCTCCTTACACCACCTATGACTAGGCAGCCCCGGCTCAGTGTCACCGGTTTTTGAATTTTTTTCTTTTCCGTTTTGAATACAAAAATGACCTGTTAAAGGTAATACCCAATGAGGTTTAAGGTGACCAAAGCTCACAAATTTCACAGTTCGCTGAGCAAACTGGACAGTTCTAATTACTGCATATTGAGTTGTTGTCAACTCAGATATTTTTGCTGGTTGCTTTTTCATAGGTCACCCCTCTTTACATTCAAATCTCCTGTTGTTTGTTAGTAGGTTAGTGGAACGGCTACCCCGCCGGTTAACTTCTCGACTCCACCTGTGAGTTAACAGACCCAGCTGTTTACTCATGTTAACCGTAACATTATAGAATGTTTATCGCAAACATTTTATAAAGTTTTGTTTATTAGCTCCGCAGGCTGGACTCGAACCAGCAACCAAGTGGTTAACAGCCACCTACTCTACCAATTGAGCTACTGCGGAATAATTTTGCGAGCAATTTAGCGTCTTCGAATATGTTTTTTAATGCTACCCTTACACCATCCCTCCACGTATTGGAGGGACCTGGACTCGAACCAGGACCTTTTCTTTCACAGAGAATTTTGATAACCGAAAACTATCGGCCCGCAACGGACAGCAGAGGTCTTGATCCTCATGCCTTTACAGCACCAACCGTCTTCCAAACGGTGCCAGCACGCCTGTCTGGTTTACTGTCCAATTAGATGTCAAATTGTTAAAGATCAAGGCTTTTAGCCCGATCACCTCATTCTGCCAAAACTATATAAGTTGTCAACTCAAAAGTCTTGATCTTAATATTGACCCTACGGGGTATCGATCCCCGGTCTCCAGGTCGAAAGCCTGGCGTCATCAGCCATTAGACCATAGGGCCATGTCATTACTGCCCGACTAGGATTTGAACCTAGAACAACGGAGTCAGAGTCCGGTGTGTTACCATTACACCATCAGGCAATACTGGCCGTGAAGGTTTCGCGCCTTCTCCTGAAGATTCAAAGTCTCCCGTGACTACTATTACACCAACGGCCAATAAGCACGCTCCCGGTAACGCTCCGGATACTACAGGGTTGCAACCTGTCGGATTACTTTCTTCCCCAGCGTGCAGATACTACTTAGTTGTCAATGACCAACAAAACGACCCTGAAGGGATTTGAACCCTCGACCTTCACCGTGACAGGGTGCTACTCTAAACCGGGCTGAGCTACAGGGCCTTGTCGTTCTGCCCCCTATGACTACTGAGTGCAGGCCGGGTGTCATCTCGTTTTTATTTTTCTTAAGTCTTTGATTTAGTTGACTTTAAGCCGAAGAGTTGTCCAGTGATCGACTTCATCAGAGCCAAAACTATGAAGTTTTTTAAATTTTCCTACCTCTTCATAGCCTTGTTTCTTATACCAAGCAATAGTTTTTGGGCGATCAGAATTGGTGATTATTTCTTTTGCACCTAATTCTTTCATTTTATGAACCCGCAACTGCTGAAGTTTTAATCCAATACCTTGACCAGCAAATTCCGGTAATACTGCTAGTAGTGTTGTTTTACCAGTTGTAGCATCTTGCATTTTATATCCTGCTGCTCCAACATATTCTTCACCAATTTGGCATAGATAGAAATTCTTCACATCTAATTCAGGCATTTCCTCGCTAGGAACATGGTGCATATTGTAGGGTTTCATTATCCCCAATATAATCTGCAGTAATTCTTCCTCAGTTTCTCTGTCTGGACCGCAATTGCGTTCTTCATCCCATGCTTCCCAAAGTATCATAGTCCATCCTCTTTTAATTGTTTACAAGTTTTACATCCATTACATCTTTCCCAGATTCCTTGATCATTTTCAACACCTCTAAAGATTGGCGTTCTACATGACCAAGTAAAATTATAAAGACGTTCAGGAAGCATTTCTGCTATTTCTTTTTTTCTCATATCTTCAACCGGTCTAATAATTTCTGGAGGACGCCAGTCGATATCAAAAAAACATGAATGCCAAAGAGCACGCGCTTGCATTGCTCGCAATTTAAAGGATGGGTCATCATCTTGAACACATTTACCCAAGGCCACACTATGTATGTCTTTATTATTTTTAGCAACTTGCGCAGCTACAAAACGGACTACGTCATTATCCCAGGCAAAAAAATTATCAAATTGCATGAATTCAAATACATTTGTTGAAAAACTGACTGGTCTAATATTCTTATTGCAGTAGCCTACTACATTGTTAGCTGCCCGCAATTCGGGACGCCATCGCTTTTCTCGGTTTCGTATTGAGACATGATGAACATGAATTTTTTCATCTGTTTCAGTTAGCAGCTTATATAAAGCCCCTGTGCTATCTAGTCCTCCTGAAAGCATAACTACTATCATATATCTAATCTTCCTCTTACTTCTTCAATTGAAGCGACTCTCTTACCTAATTTTCTTATCAGATTGCCTACAGTCTCAACCAAGACATTATTACTAACCAAATTTCCACTAATATCGTGAATGCTATCCTCTAAGCCCACACGAACTCCATGCCCGAAAATAATCCCTAAAGTGTTTGCATAAAGCTGCTTATAACCGATTCCAGCCACGCTCCAAATAGCATTATCTGGAAGTAATGCATGAAAAGCTGCAAAGCATGAAGGATCTAGGGGTGCCGTGCCCGGGGAATTTAAAAGAATATTGAAATATGGAGTTTCATCATTCAAATATCCGTTTTTCATTAAATGTTTGGCCGTGTGAAGCATTCCTGGCTCAAAAACTTCAATTTCAGGTTTTATACCCTTATCATCCATCATTAATGCGAGATCCTTAATCATTTGAGGAGGGTTTACTGAAGCTGTCCTCGAAAAGTTGTTTGATCCAAGCGTCAGACTCGCCATATCTGGCTTGTAGTCCCCTTTCAATTTCAGAAGTGCGGATCTTTTGTCAAAGGTATTCCAAAGTCTGCCGCTTGTTGTGGCACAAATAATTATGTTGTCATTTAGAGTTCGAATTTCACTAACAACCCTTTTAAAAACTTCAGGATCTGCTGTTGGTTTACCCTCGTCATCCCTTGGATGAATATGCGCAATACTTGCCCCTAATTCAGCACAAAACGCAACACTTGCCGCAATTTCTTTTGGCGTAATTGGAACATGCGGGGTCATTCCCTTTGTTGGCACCATGCCAGTCGGACAAAGGTTAATTATTGTAGATTTCATGACTATAGTGTAAACCGACTAAACAATTAGACAACAATTAGATACAATATTGTTATGAGACGACCAGGATATTTCGGAAATTATAGCAACAAACGCCCAGGAAACTTAGGCGACGATTTAGACGCTCGCCAAGCCGTCAGATTTATGCAAAACAGCCCCTTCCCTGCAGTTGTTGAAACTGGATATATTCCTGAATATCTTTTAGACAGTGGATATTTACCTCCCGGTCTTATGAGACGTGTAAATATGTTTTCACCCAGGGAGAGATATGGTAAACCTGCTCCAAGCCCATACCTAGGGCCTACAAATCCTATGTATTATGATCAGCCTCGATTGCCAAGGCCCCATGATCCAAGAACTTTTAATGTTCTAATGATTTAGTCCCAGGCTTCCCAATTAGAGAAAACTCCACTTAAGTAACCAGGACGACGATATCCCTGGAATGAGCGCTTAGCTCTATCACATTTACCTTTACCAGAAGGATCTAAGCTTGCGTGACATCCAGGACCCATTCCATACATAGCGTAGTGATATGCTCCGCTAGGCATAGCACCCTGTTTAACTGCAGCTGCAACATCAGGGTTATTAGCTAGATATTTCTGTTCATTGAAGTCAGCGGGTATTTTTGTTTTTAGTCTTTCCCAACTTTTCCAGTGAATATTAGCCCCAGGCTTCTTACTGCTACGCATAAAGAAATCTTGGTGCTCACGAGCAGCTAATAGTTCCTTTTTAGTCTTGTCAGTGCCTTGCGTTGCGCCACCCTCTTTAGCCATCTCTTGTTCACGTTTAAGCTTATCTAATTCAGCCTGAAGAGCTTTGACTGAATCACTTACTTGACTAGCTTCTGCTGCTGTAGAAGCAGGAGCAGCCGCAGCAGCGGTCTCTATTTGCTTAATAATGACTTGGGGAACTTGTTGGCCTTGTCGCATCATTGCCATCATTTCCATGCGCAGCTTCATCATTTCCATTTGCTGTTGATGTCTTGTTTTAGTAATCATTAAATTACGTGCATCAGCAAGCACTTGATTACTTACAGGATCATGTCCTGGAATAAAAGGGCAGTGCCCTCTGCCTTTTGTATCTTGCATTGCTTTCTGAAACCTGCGTGCAAGATCTCTAGTTGCATCAGGGTATTTATCAATAACTCGATTAATTTCTTCAGCATGTTGCTGAGCTGTGCCTATATATTGTGGCCAACATGCGCTAACATCAATTGGAACACCTTTGAAATTTGAATAACTCATTTCCATATAATAACAAAAAACAGTGACCGAAGTCACTGTTTTATTTGGAGGTTGGCTAATAGAAACTTGATTTAATTACCAGGTATAAGCATCCCAGTTTGAGAAGACGCCATTTAAATAACCTGGGCGACGCTTGTATCCCTGGAAAGATCGTGCGCTGGTGTCACACTTACCTTTTCCTGATGGATCCAAGCTTGCATGACATCCCGGTCCCATTCCATACATAGCATAGTGGTAAGCACCACTAGGCATTGCCCCTTGCTTAACAGCAGCAGCTACATCTGGATTGTTTGATAGGTATTTTGCTTCATCGAAGTCAGCAGGGATTTTAGTCTTTAGTCTTTCCCAGCTTTTCCAGTGAATATTAGCTCCAGGCTTCTTGCTGCTTCGCATAAAGAAATCTTGGTGCTCACGAGCAGCTAGAAGTTCTTTTTTGGTCTTGTCAGTTCCAGCAGTTGCTCCACCTTCAGCTGCCATTTCTTTTTCGCGCTTTAATTTATCAAGCTCAGCTTGAAGTGCTTTAACGGAGTCACTTACTTGACTTGCTTCAGCAGTTGTTGTCGCAGGCGCGGCGGCGGCAGCTGCTTCAATTTCTTTAATAATAACTTGAGGAACTTGTTGCCCCGAACGCATCATTCCCATTAACTCCATACGAAGTTTCATCATCTCCATTTGATGTTGATGACGCATTTCCATTAATTTGCGTTCTTGATCCCAATTGTTTTGTTGTGGTGGTGGGGCAATAAAACCCTTACCAAACGCGCCTAGGCCGCCATAAGTGGCTCTGCGACGGGTGGGACGGCGAGCACCGTGGAAGTTTCCGAGACCGCCATAGTTTCCTGAATTACTTAGTCTTGAATAAGCCATTATTTTTACCTCTGTTGTAGTATAACAATTCCTGGTAAAAATGTATAATACTTAAGGAGTTTTTAATGAACAAAGCCGAGGTAATCGAGAAATTAACCCAATTGCTACAAAGGGAATACCTACAACGAGATATCTATGAAACTTATTCATATTATCTTTTTGGTGTTGCAAGCCCTGCAATTCAAGAACATCTAAAAGGGCACTTAGCTGAAGAGCAGCTGCATATTGAAACTCTACAAAGATATTTAATGGGTTTTGGAGCTAGACCAGTTACGCAACGAATGAAAGTTCCCGTAATTGATCCCTTAAAATTAGAAAACATCCTTGAAATAAATTTTGAATTAGAAAACGAAGCAGTAGAGAAATATTCAGAAACTATTGAAGCTCTTGAAGGGCATGTTGAATATGTCTCTTTAAGGGTTGATCTCGAAGATATTCTAAAACAAGAACAAGAACATAGCCATGATTTGATAAGATGGTGCGAGAGGTTCAGCAGTGAAAGGTCATCATCATAGTCCAGTTTATTATAATCCCTATCCTTACTATGGATACAATTACGATCCTTATCTTTATGATAGATTAGATCGTTATCGCACAAGACCAGAACCTCAACAGCCACAAATTGTAGTCATTAAAGACGATGATAAAGACGATGATTCTGGTTGGATGGGCAGTTTACAAATACCTACTATATTAGCAACTCTACTAATTTCCTTTTTAATTTGGGGGAGAGGAGCTAGATAATGTATTTGCGCTCACGGTTAGGTAATTACGGAGGGTTAAGTCTATTTCATGGATTAGGGGAGAAAGCCTCTGCGCCTGAGATTGCTCCTGCTCCCGACCCCATACCAGAGCCTGCTCCTACACCTACGCCTACACCCACCCCTGTAGTTGTTGAGCCGGCATCCCCCACACCTACGCCCGCACCTACACCAGCACCCCTAGCACCAACCCCAGCACCTTCGGCTTCTGATTACTATGATGGTTCAGGCCCTATAGATTATAGTGGAGACCCTGTTGAAGCTCTAACTGGAGAGAGCAGCGGTGGAGGATTTAGAAAACGTAAACGCCGCAGTCATCATCATAGCACTCCAGTATACGTCGATTATGGATATCCCGGATACAGTCCATATGGACCATACGGACCACCGCCGTCTGATTACGGCTACAGACAACCCTATAGAACACCGCAGCAGCCAAGAATTATAGTTGCACCAAGCAAGTCAAAACGAAGTCGTTTTCCTGTGAGTATACCTACTATTGCAGTTAGCCTTGCTATAGGATATTTCCTATTTACTAGGTAACTAAACCAAGCTCAAAAATTGGGGTCCTGAATATTCGCCACTGAAAATAGGATTTAACTTTGTGGTTATGGACATTCCGAATTAATCCGGGGGGCATTCCCTCTCTCTTAAATGTAGGATCCGTTAAAATAGACGCGACTTCTTCTTTTTCAAAACTTCTCAAAAATTGATCCCAACCAATATAAGGAAAATAGTCAAATTCTTCAGAAATTAGATTTTCCACTCCTGGAATCATATGAACAGCATCATATTCAATGCGACAAAAAGGGCAGACTAAAAAATGCTCGGTAATCTGAACGTCTTTGGTTTTTGGCGGATCTTGTAAATCGCGCAATGAATAGCATTTAAATCTAAAAGGTGCATTTTTTGTTTGCTTTAGATCATATTCAAAATTTTGACATCGCTCACATTCAGCAAAGTGCTGCATAGCAGCTTTATACTCAGGCGAAGTGAAATCATAAATAAAGGGGCCTTCAGTGGTATAAATATCTTCAAGAGCTTCTTGTGCTTCAGAACATTTTTGGGGAATGAACTGAATCATCATTTGAGCAGAAGCTTTATGACCACTAGTTGACCAAGGACGACTATAGTAAGCCGCCTTTATTCTTGGATTTTGTTTTAAGTGATTAGCAACAGCAGCATGCGAGACACGATACTTCTCTACAACCTCTTTAATGGTGAAGCTGTTAAAGAGAAGATCTTGTCTTACATCAAACCAATATTGAAATTTTCTTACCACATAGGCAGTATATCAAATATCGCCTTCTGACCATGCTACAAAGGTAACTTTAGCAATTGCCTTTTTAAGATCATCAAGGCTTGGTGCTACCATAATGTCTTCTCTCAATTCAACATTTTTTGCTTTAAGATATGAAGAGATATTTAACTTATTGCTTTGAGGACTAGCACCATTATCTATATCTTCAAAGTCTTGGTCCCAAGTCAAGAAGCCTAAACGAGTTTTCTTTTGCCCGGGATCTCCTTCTTCAAGAAGATTACTTCCTAAAACGACAAATTTATTGTCTTTGATCTCAACTGCGAGCCAAGCATCTTTGGATGACCCACTGTCAAAGAGAGAAACCCCTTCACTTCCCTTAATAGGGAGCAATTCAACATTCTCCTTGTTTATCTCAACTGTCTCTATCTCTTCTTCACCGATAAGCGCGTAAAGCTGATCTTCGGTAATTTTCTTAACGCCATATTTATCAGCTTTTTTATTTTTAGAGCTGCCACTTTCAGGAGTATCAGTAACTAAATATGTAAGATTTTTATCAACTCCCTTAATAGTCCCGCCTCGCTCTTTAATCCATTCTTCAATTTCCTTGCGCTTGCGCCCGCTCTTCATTTTCCCTGTAATACAGAAACTTTGCCCTGTAAATGCGCCTTCCTGAACATTCTGAATATTGAGTAATTCATTTAACTCTCCAATCAGATTTTCTTTACGGCGAAGCCCTTTAAAGATTTTAGCCGCATTTTCATTAATACCCTCAATAGATCTAAATTGTTCTTCAGTAGCTCCCATCACAGCCTCAAGGGTTTTGAAGTGGTTAGCTATTCTTTGCCCATTTGTAGAGCCTAAAGAATCAATATGAAGGCCACTTAGAAAAATTGCCAGAGGAAGAGTTCGTGTTTTTTGAACAGCTAAGAAAATTTTCTTACCGAGTTTTTCACTACCACGAGCGGCCCGAGCAAAAGTTTCAGCATCTGCTCGATAAAGATCAGCAATATCTTTAACCTCAGTAACAAGTTCTTGAAGAATACTATCTCCGATACCTTTGATATCTGTTTTTTCCAGCCATTTGGCTAAGGCACCTGCAGTTTCTCCTTCGCAGGACTTGTTTTGACATTCTATATAGGCCCCATTTCTCACCAGTTCTACTTCACAAAGAGTGCAGGATTCAGGGAATAGAATTTCTTGTCTATCTGGGGCGTGATCAATTACTCTAATGATTTGAGGGATGATATCACCGGCTTTTGCTACTTCAACCTCGTCACCGATGCAGACATCCATTGCTCCAATCCAGTCAGGGCCATGCATGCTGACACGTGTTACAGTTGTCCCATCAATGTTGACTGGATCAATGATACCTACCGGCGTAAAACGACCTCCTTTACCTCGGTTAATTTCTACTTCTACAAGATGTGTTCTCACACCAATAGCTGGAAATTTAATTGCCCGAGAACCTTTAGGGCGCTTATCAGTAACTCCTAAAGAATCATGCAAATCAATATCATTAACTCTTACAACTAGACCGTCGATCCAATAATTAAGAGATTCGCGTCTACTCGCAACATAGGTATTATAGTGATCCCAAACGTCATCTAGTGAAAGTTCCGGATAATAAGGAATGGTTTCAACACCCAAGCTTTCAATCAATTTAAATTTGTCATGCCAAGTCTCAAAAATATGATCATCGGTGTGAACATCAAACCACTTAACAACAATATGCCGTTTAAGCTGTGGATTCTTGGTGTCTCTTACCTTGCCACTAGCAGCATTTCGAGGATTTGCCATACCAAGAGGCGCAAAATGGTCTTGAAAACGATCTAGATATAGAATACCTTCACCACGAAGTATGCCAGTAAAGTTACCTAATCTCAAATTAACATTTTCAAAATATTTAGCATTAGGAGTGATGTCTTCACCAATAACACCATTACCTCGTGTTGCAAGGGTCTGAAGTTTGCCTTCCTGGTAATAAGCAACAATCGTGCAACCATCCGCTTTTTCTGAAAGGAAAAATTGCTCGCCCTTTTCAGCAGCCCATTTTTCTAGCTCTTCACGCTCATTTACTTTAAAGAGCGAGCCCATTACAGTTGTGTGGGTGAATTTATCCCACTGGCTGCCAGAGGGAGCCGGTGCCCCCACTTCATCAAAATAAGGATGCTCTGGATCGATTTCTTTTAATGCTTTTAAAATACGTTCTCTCTCAGAATCATAGGTAGCGTCTGGCACCATTGGAGTGCCATTATAATAAGCGTCATCCCAGGACTGTAATTTCTGAATTTCTTGTTCAATTTTCATTTTTTCTTCTGCCCCTCAACACCTTCAACTTGAAGACGATCACGCTCTGGTCTACGAATGCGAAGTGTTCTACCCTCAACTCGGACAGAAATCTTTACTTCACCCGATTGTATTTGTTGTGCATTACGTAAATTAGGAATAAGAGCATTAAAGTTTGATACAAGACGATTTTCTAGTTCTTGCCCTAAAGCATGTGCATCATCTGATCCTGGTATTTCAAAAGTGACAACTGCAGTGGCGGTTACTTTCATATGAATCCTTAAGCTATGTCGTAACTGTTACCTATAATTCGACTTCTAATTCGAGGCTTTGAGCCTGTATTGAGATACTGTTTAACGGCACGCCTAGCACGTCTATTTCCGTTTCTTTTACTGAAACGTCTAGTTTTGGGTTTGTAGCAAATTAATCGCCACGCCCTATTAGCCGCTTTGCCCTCAACTAAATATTGATACAGCGAGGGATGATCATATTCATAAAAATCTTTTAACACTTAAGACCTCCTAGCCCTAAGTGTCAGGCTCCTTTTTCAGATTTTTAATCATTCCGGGATTATAGCTCATATACCAAGAACTATCAAGACTCATCGCTGTTTTCTTCTCCTCCGAGGTTAATCAGATTATCAAGCTGATTAGCCAAGGGGTTTTTCTCATCTCCCATTGAGGATACATACGTTTGAGTAGTTGCAAGGCTTTGGTGTTTAAGTCTGGATCTAATATCTTCTACACTAGCGCCTAATTCTAGGTAACTTTCTGCATGAAGGTGGCGAAGGGAGTGGACAGTAATTGTGCTTTTATCTATGCCTGCTTTGACGGCCAAACTTTGAACAATCCGCAACATTGACCAAAGTGTTAAAGGATTATTTGGATCTTCTTGCTGACGTTTTCCTCCTTTACCTGGTAATGCTGTAAAGAGGTAGCTGTCTTTATACAACTTATTTTTGAAATCTTCCCCATACCGTAATTGCAGATAATGAATAATTGCTTCCAGAACACTATCAGGCAGTTCATCTTTACTGGCTTTAGCACCTTTTCTAACAAATGTATACGTTATTGGATCTGTGTTAAAATTTATGTGGCCCCATTTTAACGTCAGCCACTCGCTATTACGGCGTCCTGTCATAAAATAACCATATATAAGTGCATAATCTCTAGCACCTTTAACTGTGTTTCTATTTATAAGCCCAAGGATTTTTTGTAAGGTTTCTATACTTATTTTTTTAGATGATCCATATTTTTCAATTTTGAAGCGTTTTCTCAATGCTTTGACTGGGTTATAGGCAATTAAAGGTGGCGAGCCATTCAGGCCCGGAGCTTGTAGAAATTGATAGAGCGAACTTAAAATACTTATTTTGTTATGAATTGAAGTTTTTTTAAGCGGTGCATACCTATCTAAATCAGCATCAAAACGCGCCCCAGCAACTCCACCAGATCTGATGAGGTCTTCTCTCCAAAGAGCTACATCAATACCTATTGCTTCTAAAGGATTTATATTTCTTGTGTTACGCAAAAATCTTACAAACTGATCTACAACTGTTTTGTAACTTTTTTTGGTATTTTCGCTCTCTTGAGAAAGCAACCAATAAGCATATGCAATTATAAAAGCACGATCCTTGCCCATTTTTTCCTGAATATCAGCTGGGCGCAGCTGCTTTTCATGCATATATCTAACAAAAGCATAGGTGTCCATATAAATATATTAACTATTTGTCCAGTTATTGTAAGTCTAAACTTTAAAGATTATCTTCTATTATCAACCCAAAAAAAGGTGTAACTCTATGAACGAACTTAAAAACCCCAAAGATTTGCTAAAACTTTACCGCCTTAGCCCTGAAGAGCTTGAGCGACAAGTTGCAGAAATTTGTGGGACCATCGATATGGATGCCGCTCTATATTCTGGCGAGACTCGCCACCATTCAACTCTAGATCTTGAAGAAGTAATTCAGGGTAGAGTAGTTGATATACGAAAAGATGAAGTACTTGTCGATTATGGGGGCAAGTGTGAGGCAAGGCTGCCTTATAAAGAATCCGGATCATCTAATGAGGATCTTGATATTGGTGATGAAACACAATTCTTAGTCACCGCAGTAGACAGCGAGGGAGACGTTCAATTATCTCGTCAAAATGTTGAATTGCTTGTTAAGCAAAGAGAAGTTTTGAGCAAGTTAAATGTTGGTGACGAAGTAAGAGGCATATTGATTCAAAAAACTAAAACTGGCTGGATTGTTAACGTGGACAGCTTACCAGCTATTTTGCCAGGTGCTGTAGAGTTTCTTGTTTATGACAAACCGGAAGAGTTGCTAGATACTGAAATTGTTGCTGAGATTGACAGCATTGACGATAAGATAGTCACACTAAGCCGAAAGAAATATGCCTCAAAGGTCAAAAAAGAAGCAAAAGCAAGCTTTTTTAATGCCCTTAATATTGATGATCTCGTAGAAGGTTTTGTTAAGAATATCACCGAATTTGGAGCTTTTATTCAAATCGCAAGTGGAGTTATTGGCTTGTGCCATTCTTCAGACATTGGTGAAGAAGAATTAAAGGTCGGTAAAAAGGTGAAATGTCGAATTCTCAAGATTGACCGAGAGAAGAATAGAGTTTCTCTGGGTATTCGACAAGTTACGGAGCCTTCTTGGGCAGAAGTTATGGCAAAATATGGGGAAGAACAGCGAGTTACTGCCACTGTAAAATCAATTGTTCCCTACGGAGCATTTCTTGAGCTAGAGCCCGGAGTTAGTGGGTTAGTTCATGTCAGTGATTTAAGCTGGTCAGAACATGTCAAGCACCCTAAAGAAATTCTTTCGGAGGGTGATCAGATTGAGGTTCTTATTCTAAGTATTGACGTGGATAAACAGCATCTAAGTTTTGGCCTAAAGCAGGTCAATGAAGATCCATGGCTTACTATTCAGGACCGATATTTAATTGGTGCTGTCTATGAAGGAACTGTAACTAATAAAACAAAGTTTGGAATTTTTGTTGAATTAGAAAGCGGAGTAGAGGGCTTAGCACATCATACGATCAATTCTGAAAGTCTTCCAAGAGGTGCTCAAGTTAGTGTTTCTATTCTCCGAGTGGACGCTGCACGGAAAAAAATAGCACTTGGTTTGGAATAAATAATTCTGAATAATTAAGCATTTAAGAGGGCAAAGCCCTCTTTTTTGCGTTTTAAGGGCCGTAAAAAATACCGAAAAATAGAAAAAAATACGGAAAAATGTTGACAATTAATTCTATTTTTTTGTAATCTTAGTTCATTGAAACAAACCAAAGTAATTTGGTAATAAAAGGAGATAACTATGGCTCGTAGAAGAAGAAGAACTCGCCGTAACCCTTGGAAAGGTCAGCCACGCCGTCACCGCAAGGCTGCCAAGAAGGGCTGGGGCGGAAAGAAATCAAAGAAGCGTAAGCGTCGTATTCGCAAGCTTCGCCGCTCATTAAGAGCAAAGGGACGCAAAGGTCGTCGCCGTCGCAAGAAACTAACCAAGGCACAACGTCGTCGTATTGCAATTCGCAACCTACGTAAGGCTTGGAAGAAGAACAAGAAGGGTCGCAAGAAGCGTCGTAAGGCTAAGGCCCGTCGTCGTCGCGGACGCCCACGTAAGCGCGGTCGTCGCAAGATGGCAGCTTACAAGCGTAAGAGCCGTCACTGCAAGAAGACTCGTAGCAGCAAGACTTTCCGCGCAGCTTCACGCTGTGTAGCACGTGGTAAGGGTCGTACCGCTTCTAAGCGCCGTGCTTACAACGCAGCTATCCGCGTTCTACGTCGCACCAAGAAGGGCCGTGCTCTTATCCGTAAGAAGAAGCTTCGTATGGCTAAGACCAACACTGGCAAGCGCGCACGTCCAGCACGTCGCCGCAAGCGTCGTCGCGCCCGTCGTCGTAGCCGTGCCCGTCGTGGTCGTCGCCGCGCCCGTCGTGGTCGTCGCCGCGCCCGTCGCGCCCGTCGCAGCCGTCGTCGCCGTCGTCGCTAAACCTGATAATCAGGAAAACAGGAAACAGGGAGCTAAATTAGCTCCCTGTTTTTATGTACAGAAAGAACATAAATATAACTAATGATTTTGTATAATGGATTAGGAGATAATTATGTTTGGATATTTCGGTAAAGGTTTCATAGCGCCTCCCCCAGCAGCTGCAGATACAATGGCACCAACAATCACACCTAATGTGCCATTAATGCCCGATACTCCAGCCACTTCAGCTGGAAATGCTGCCCTTACTGCTGAGCAAGGAGTTGTTGATGAAGTCCCTGATTTACCTGAGTATGAGCCTACCGGTGCCCCATCTCCAAGCGGTCCCACTGAATCAGATTTGATGCGTTCTAAATTGGATGCATTAAGAGCATCAATTAAAGCTAAGCGAGCTAAACAAATGGCAAAAGTTCAAGCCATTCGCGCCATGCAAGCCAAACAAGCTGCCTACGGTAGGGATACAGTGCAAGCTAGACCAAAATCGGCAGGATATGCCACGGAATCTGAAAAAATTATGGGAGGCCGCACTGGATATGGAGGTCTTGCTGGATTTGGGCAGGCAGAACAGGCTGCTGTAAATCAAGCTGCAATCGAAGTTCGAAAAGCAACCTCTGTTGTCGAAGGACTTACTAAAGATGTCAAAATGGGGATGGCTACTAAATCAGAACTTGAAAAAGCAATGGCCAATCTTGATCAAAAGATAGCAGCTGCTCAGCAAATTTCTAAGCAATATGGGCTTTCAGGATATGGAAATACTGATTCTAAAATAAAGCCTATGTACTTAGTGATTGGCGCTATAATTCTTTATTTGGTTTTCTTTAAAAAATAAGAGAATTGTTTTGCTTTTGCGCCTAAAAGTGTTTTAAGTTATCATACTAGTATGAAGAAAAAACCGGAAGAGCAATCGCCCCTCGAAAGGCTTGTCCAAGCAGCTGAGCAACAAGAAGCTCGGGATGCTGCTGAGGAGCGGAAGCGAAAATCTAAGAATCTTCCTGTGAAGTTGGAACCAAAGAACCGCTTTAAAAAGCCAAAAGTTCTTACCCCAATTGTAGAAGATACGTTACCAACTCAAATATTGTCTGAAGAAGAGGTTGCCCAGCTTCAAGCAGCGGGGTATGAGCTTCCTGGTGGCGTTATTATCGCTAACAGCAGTTTAACTCTCAACTTTAATGTCAATGTCGATGACAAAGCTGTTGACAAAATGGTTCAAACTTCAAAAAAAGTGGTAAAAGGAATAGCCGCTGCTGGAGCGGCTATGCTTGGGACTGCATTTTTAATGAATAATAAAGCGGTGGATAAGGTTAAGATTCCTTTGACACCAAATCCTAAAGTTCCAAAAGAAAAACCAAAATCTAAATAACTGTCAATAAGAGGGGTAGAATTACCTTAGCCCCAGTTTTTAGAATATCAAGCACTAGCTGCTTGGCTTCACTATTCAGTCGATCTAGTTCAATTTTTGCTCGAATTACCCCATCACTGCCTTGATTCATTAGTGCAATCAAGTCATCGGCATTAGTAAGGGCTCTGATGTAAGTTGCGATTGCTTCTTTATCTTTTCCGCTGCAGCATTGAAAAATAAATAGATTAAAAGCGTGACTACCCAAACCTACTAAAACGTGCTTATTCGCTTCTAGCAAAGAAACAGTATCAGTAGCTGCTTTTCCAAGTTCACCCTCAAGCCCTGCACCACCTAATTGGTTTTTTAGTTCGTTGAGAACAGAGTCAAACCATTGACCATCGGTAACTTTGCTTTTAGCTTTATCTAGCTGTTCAGCTGCTTTTTCTTGTAAGAATTCGTAAATTGTATCTGCCATGGTTATTCTCCGTTAGTTGAACCGGAATCTACAGGAGCAAGATCACCTGGCAGCGGTACATCATTAAGAGCAAAGTTTTGTGCATGCCAAGCTTTACGTTGGGCTCTAATAAAATTCTGTTCCTGATCTCGTGTGGTAGTGCCTGCTTCCATCTGTTGGACAAAAGCATCAGTTATTAGAGCATTATCCGCAGGTTGCTGAAAAGCTTCCTGAGGAATTGAACTACAACCACTTACTAGTAGTCCTAAAAATAAAATAAAGCTGGCGCGAATTGAAGTCGTTCTCATAGTATCCTCACTGTATAAAGTTTAGCATAGTTCTTAAGCCTGTCTAGAAGGGTTGCAAAAATTTATGCTTTTTAAAACCAGAAGGGCTATTTAATTCAGGTCTTTGGTCGTAACCAAAATATTCTAAAGCTTTTGAAGTCTCCGCAAGAAGGTCTTCATAGGTCATATCAAAATTATTATTAGTGAGAGTATCTGTTAGATAGTTCGTGAAAGCTCCCATGTATTTTCTTGCAGTTTGTATCCATGCATCTGCACTAGTTTGGTTGCTTCTACATCCACTAAGAAGAGCACCCTTTTGGTCTTCAATTGTATGTATGTCTCTATTTACGTAAATTCCCCTATTTTTAGGCTGCAATGCAATATCAAAGCCTCTGTTCAATATATCTGCTGGGGTAGGAAGGGCACGAACTCGATTAGGCCCACCAAAATTTCGCAAGCCTTGACCACTATGACAGCAGTCTAAAATTACTGTCAAGTTTACATCTTTTGGGACTTTGGCAAATATATCCGCAAAGTCATCATCTTTAATGACTTTTTGTCGCCAATCAAGATCGATTGGACAAATAATTTCATCCATCCCATCAGGCTCATCTTCAAGATCATAATCAGTATCTATCATTTGACTGCCATGACCACTAAAATGGAAAAAAAGCACGTCCCCTGCTTGAGCGTCCTCTACCAACCATTCAAGACGGTCAAGAATATTTTGAGTAGTAGCACTTTCATCAACTAGCATTCGCTTATCTTTTGCTTTTGTGAACCCAAAATGGTGAGAAATAACTTGATTCATTCGAATTACGTCATTTACACAACCATTAAGAGGCCCATCTGTATATTTGTTAATTCCAACTAATAATGCTTTGCGTTTTGGCTTTCTACTCATATGTCTATTTTAACAATTTAGAAGTGTAATCATACATAGCAATTCCTGCAGCTGTTCCAACATTTAATGATCTCACTGATCCAAATTGTCGGATATAGACAATATCTTTACATCGCTTAATAATTTCTTTTGGCAATCCATGCTGTTCTTGTCCGAAGCACATTAAAGCATTTTCAGGCCATTCATAATTATCTATTGGAACCGCACCTTCTACATTATCAATTCCTACCCAAGTATAACCCTCAATGGAATCAAGAGCCTCTTCAGTTGGTAAGTGATAAATTCTACTATACAGGTGCGCTCCCACAGCCCCTCTTCGATCCCACTTTTTTCGACCATAGATGTACACTTCCTTAGCCAAGAAGGCGTTGTTATTTCTAATTACAGTGGAAATGTTAAAATCATTAGCTAAGTTGCTACACAGCACACCAAAATTATGTCTATTAGTATCTAGATGCGCATTTATGGCATCATTAGTCCAATACTTGTAGTAATCAATTACGTTTCTAGGGTCTGTCATAAGTTTGTTTTATTTTAAGTGATTGTTTGCTAAACTTATACTATTCGGAGACTGTATGTATAACGGACCAGCCAGAAAATACAACCCATACCGCAACAGGCGAGTTCGCAGATATAATCCCACACCGACTACTTATACAGGTGCGCAGCCAGACTCCTTTGCTTCAATTTCAGCTGCTCGTGCATTTTTACTCCAACATTCAGATCCTTGCCAAATAAGTGCAGAAAATAAAAGCGATGCAGAGTTTCGCCAACTTCAAAAAAGAATAAGAAGTGCTCAGAGATTAGTTCGAAAAGCAGACCGAAGAAACCTCCGACGAAGAATTAAAGGTGCGGTTAAAAAATTAGTCGAATTCAAAGGGCTTAGAAGAAATCCTGATACAGCCTCTTGCAATGCTTGTGGAAAAGCTTTTCGTAATTTTGATGCCGACAGAAACTGTCCTACTTGTGGCCGTGAAATTAAAACACCCAAACAAGAGAAAGCCGAAGCTAGAGAAATTATTTACAAGGCTGTATTTCAAGGTATCGAAAATGTTGAAATTTCCCTAAGAGATCTTAAAAATGCTGTTCTACGCTATGCGAAACAAGCAGCTAATGATGATCCTGATATTATTGAAGAAGTAATGCAAGAGTTTCAGCGCGCTGTTGAAGATAGCGGCGAACATGCCGCGCTTCCTCATGGTCCCGATCCTCTTTTAGAAGATGAAGACGACGCTTTATTTGAAGTTGATGAAGAAGAGTCATTAGATGAAAATTATGGTCCTGCGACTGTCCATACTTGGGAAAGAGTTTTTGGCCCAGAAGGCGAAGTTTTGCTTTTCCATGTCGAGCATTTAGGTAGAAGAAACATAAAAGTTACGCCAGTCCAATCCCCTGATTTTCAAGATGGAGATGTAATTCTTGATCTAACCCGAGGATTGGCAGCTTTTCAGCTACAACGAGGAAGAGAAATTCAAGTTCCAGTTACCAAAAAGATGCGCGATCACTATCAAGGTTCTTTTCTTTACAAGGTTAGAAAACTTGCTGCAGGCTGGGAGCCTGCAAGATTCGCTAGCTCTGTTAAAAACATGCTTAGAGGCAAAAAACCACCTTCTCTTGCCCGAGGACGCAGATTGAAAAAAAGGAAAAAATAACCAAAAATACTAAAAAATAGAAATAAATGTTTCATTTTAATCTATTATTTTTTAAAATTAGCACATAAGGAGATAACATGGCTAGAAAAAGAAGTAAAAAGCGTAGAGTTCGCAGAAAAAGCCGTGCTCGTAAGAGCCGCAGCAGAAAGAGTTCACGCCGTTCACGTAGCCGCCGTCGCCGGAATCCAGGTAACTTCGTTAAGCCTACCCCTACAGTGGCTCAAGCTCACCTAGATACTTGGGAGAAGCGCGGGGTAACAGATAAACAACAAATTAAAATTGGAATGAAGGCACCTTATGTAGGCGTGCTAAAAGACGACAAAGACGTTAAATTAGCAAAGATCCGCTATAAAGAAGCTCAAAATACAGTTAATTGGTATCTAGACCACTTTACTCGTGGTGGCGCTAAGTGGCAAGGCAATGTTCACGAGGCATATAAGATGGCAGTTAAAGAATGGAAAGAAGCAAAAGCAAAAGGAACCAAGCTCCCTGCTCCTATCGCGCCAAGCAAGACTGCTTCAGCTACTCGTGGAGGTAACTTTAAGAAGGTCAGCAAAGCACACGCTACCCGCTATCTTAAGTCACTATTCCGCTGGCCAAATAAGACCGTTGATGGAAAGCTTGACGCCGGAAAAATGGATTCATATGCTGGACTAGGAACGGTTAGCCGTTGGATAACTGCAAAAGGGGGCGACGTAGGTGCTCGTCTAGCAGAAGCTGTTACTATCGTTGGTGCTGGTGAAGCTGCTAAACTCTTCCGCCAAGCACAAAAGAATGCTGCTGACTATGCTGCTAAGAAAGCTGCAGCAAAAGCTAAGCGTGATGCTGCCAATAAAGCTCGTTGGCAAAAGCAGCTTAAGAGAATCAATGATGAGCGTAAGAAGCTGCAGAAGAAGATTAAAGAATCTGGTGCTGTCGCTGCTCGCGCAAAAGCCCGTGCAAAGAAATCCCGCAAGCGTCGTAGCCGTCGCCGTAACCCAGTTCGCCGCCGCAACTCTTGCGGAACCCGCGAAAAAGGAACTATGCGCCGTCGTCGCAAAAAGGCTCGTAAGTCCCGCAAGGCAAAGAGAGCACGTAAGAGCCGTAAGGCACGCAAATCTCGTAGAAAATCACGCCGCTCCCGCCGTCGCCGCTAATCCCCGATATGTGGCAAAAAAGAAAACAGCGCTCTTCATTGAGCGCTGTTTTTTTTTGTACTATAGGTTTATGGCGATATCTTGCAAATGTTGCAAACGTAAAATATTTACTGATTATAAAGTTTCTGCGAAAGATACTATACTCTACTATGATTTAATGAAACAAAGTTTTATCGCTGAAGAAACTAGAGATGATTGGGTAGGAATTAACAAAGATAATAAGATTTATTGTCGCATTTGTCTCAAAAAGAGACGAGTATGCTTTAAATTTGATTTTATTCTAGGGCCTTTTGATCAGGATTGATATTAATCTTATCTCCAGCAACTTTACCGGCTGTATAGCCTCTAATATCCCCCTGGTCCACTTTTTCCTTACGGATTTCGGCGTCAAGATGTTTAGAAACCCAGTCTTTGGCTTCTTTTACCTTATCATCAATAATAACGAGCGCATTAGAAACCTCATCTCTTTGTTCTAATGTCCACGCCTCATTTAGTGCTTGATTACGGGCTCTGAGCTTTGCTGTTTCAAGTTTTGCAGTGATAGTGGTAATGGCACCTAAATACCAACTTTTAGTATAGTCAGCGTCGGGATATTGGTTATTTTTATCAAAAAACTGTAATAATTCTGCAAAACAAAGATGATTTAGCTCATTAACAAGATACGTATAGATTTCTTGTACAGTTTCGTGGTCTTGTTCTTCACCAACAATATTTACGATATTATCCTGCTCATATGTTTCACTGCGAACAGCGTAGCACCCATTTAACTTCGTAAGTTGACTAATTAAAAATAACTTCCATTCATCTGGTTTTCCATTATCTTCTAAAGGCCGCCACGCTATCGTCCCTACTTGCTTAAGCATCGCTTTTTTAATGCGATGCTTTTCCATTAGAGCTTGGGCTTTAGCTGCTGCAGAAGCAGCTTCCTCAAGATTCGAGTTTCTATCAGTATCAGCCAACTTTAATAGTTTCTGAATCTTAAATATAACTTTTCGTTTGTCATCCACAGTAATATTTTAATGTATTTAGATTAGCTTTGAAATGCCTGGCCACTGTTTTATAGGCTGATTTGACTGAACAATATTTATTCCAAGGTTTTTGTAGCGTTTAATAGCCGTCTCTGCTTGAGGAGTAAAGTCGGCTACTCCGGGAACCACAACAGCAGACATACAGTCCTCTAATAAATAAATTTTTTCAAGAAATTTTGGATTTCTAACTGCTGCTTCTTCAATCAGATCGTCTACTGAACTACTCAAACAGTGGCTAAGAGCCTGCCCTGCTATTACGAGCACATCGCTCTTAAATAGTTCATCAAAAAGATCACTGTTTCGCGATCCTAAGGATTGCCCATCATGATCATAAAGCACTTCAGGGCTAAAAACTGAATAGTTTTCAGTCCAAGGATTAGTCCCTTTCATCTCGAAACAAGTTTGAGACCGACGTGCAAATGAGTGAAAGGTTACCGCTTCCTGGATAATACCATTCATTGAATGGCCTTCACTACCTACAATGCAATGAAAAGGCCAGATGTATAGCTGGTATTTACCAGCCAATTCCAGGCGTTCACAGTAGTTGACGGCATAATTCATTAAATAATCAGCATTATCGGAGCAAAGGTGGGCAAGTTCTGCATTTGGGCGATACTTGCCATCTCGCAAATCTTTACTGGTAATAACGGTATGAGCTTCTACGGGCTCTCCCTTAGAAGTTTCCCAGAAAGTAGGGAAAAATATCTGCAGAGCAGTATGTGTATCATAGCTGCTATAAATATTGTAAATATATTTTAAGTTTTCATAAATAAATGCTGCAGTGCGTTTACTATCTTCGATTGCCCCCTCACCACTTCTTCCTCCTACATAAAGAGAACCTTCTTTAAGAGTAAAGTCTTTTTGAGTATCAATAAGTAAGAGATTAATCCGAGGTTGGTTTGCTGCAATTGAACCAACACCGAATTTATCTCTAAATACGCTAGCAACTTCAAAAAGCTGACCATAGTCTATTTGATAGGTCCATTTATCGGCTTCTTGGAAGCGACAAAAACCAGGTATTGGCAGTTTATCTAGGCTCATTATTATTTCCCGTAAGGGTGGGTATACTGTTCTTTTGGTATTGGCTTATGCGGGTAGCCGTGGCCACACATTAAGATGGGACCATCACCACACCTACCGTCAAAATAAGCAGGTTTGCCACATTCACTGCATACGTATTGCATGTATGCTACTCTTCAGATAGTTTTGGATGATTGAACATCCAACTTTTGGGGCGCTTTTGGTTATACCGAGCATGCTCAGCAGCTTTGCGTTGAGCCTTTCTGCGGTTTCTTTCGGCTTTTCTCAATTCACGTCTACGCGCATCGCTCGGCTTTTCATAATAGCGACGTGCTTTAGCCTCTTTTTTGATGCCCATCTTGTCACAAAGACGCTTAAACTTGCGAAGCGCTTTTTCAATAGGCTCATCTTTGCCTACCTTTACAACTACATTTGGTTTTCTTTTAGACATATTTTCTCCATTTCAAATATTCTAGCTGTTTTCAAAGAAATGTCAACTGGAGAGGCAATATTATACCGCCTCAACACCACTTTGGGTTAATTTGTAGCCGGTATCATATCCCCAGCAATCCCATTTTTCTCTTTTACGCCTTGCAAATAATTCAAGATAGGGTCCTTCAAACCGATTTTCTACCCAATCTTGTATATCCTCTGGTTTAGCAGAGTGTTTATTTATTGGACCATAGAATTGGCGATCTTCTCCAATTAGCAATCCTCGACGCTTATCTGTTCTAGGAGGGCTTACTTTTCCATTTCTCGCAATAATAATGAATTCACTTGTACTTTGTGTCCAAAACCCTATTCCACAGCGTATGGTACCGCTGTTTGGGATAGTTTTTATCCACGGAAAGCCAGTTACATAATTAAATCCCCAATCTTTTACTAGTTGAATACCTGATTCCATATGAGGCCAGGTACACCAAAGTAACAATAAGCAATCTTTTTCAGCCCATGATCGAACAGGTATTTTCCCCATATCTTTCACACTCATGGTTGGATATTGGGGAGCACCATGTGCTGCGGCTTTGTAATTCTTAAAACTCCAAGGAGGGTCAGCTACTATGACTTTATATTTACTTGTCTTCATCACGACATTGTAGTCGCTCATAACAATTAATCAAATGATGGATGGCCCAGTCATCTTGAAATAAAGTAAATCTGATTGCTTTTAGTTTTTTGGCTTTTTCTTCTATTTCATCCATAGGATGAATTATAGTTAATCTTTGAACTGAGTCGTTAAATCATCTTCAAATTTCCAAAGACCGGCCCAATTTTCCAAAGATATATCAATATCATTACCAAGCATTGCTTGAATAGTAAAAAGCGTTTCAATGATATCAGAAGGCTCTAACTCTTCATAATCCCATTCAGGCAATGTATTATATAGAAAATAGTAACTTTCTAAATATGGGATCATAAAAGGTCGATAAACCGTAAAATTGATTCCTAAATCAGTTGTAAATGTTTCAAGAGCTTTACCTGGATCTGGCGGGTGGCCAAATAGCTCGGGACGCTTAGCACCATTGTGGCTCCAAGTATTTGCATCAGACACATATTTATCGAAATCGAATTTTTCAAGAGCAATATTACAGGATGACCAATGGTCTTGAAGAGAATTCATGATTTCATTCTCCTTAGCCATTATTATATCTGGCGACGGAGATCGGCCTCGTAAGTGCTGATGTAGTTCAGCCCAATTCTGGGCTTCAATATAAGCTATTCTTGTAAACTCCGGATTTGCTTCTCTATCAGAAGGCTGAATTCCATACTCTTCAAAATAATCTAGATAGTCTGCAACAGCGTCCCACGATACGAAAATTGCTGTCGCGAACCCCGGATGACCGTTGATATCATCCATAGTAAACTGGAAGTTATCTACGTTTCCGTCTTCTTTTTCGCTTGCGAGATTCTGTTGGTTTTCTGAGACGAGAAACACTGGCTAAATTAAAATCCTTGACCTTCGATTGCATCGATTTTAGTTGTTTCTTAGCTTTCCTTGCCTCCATTGCTTTGGTAACAGTTTGGCTAAGAACAAATGTTGCTACCTTTTTTATAACCCATATTGCAGCAATTGGCCATAGTTGAACGATCATCTTTGCAAAACTTGGTAAAATTCTTTGCCCAATAGTTTCATGCCTAGCTAGTAGCCGCAACCTTCCCTGATAAGTTAGTGGGGTAGCTTTAATGTCTTTTTTAATCTGCTCCCACTCTTTATAATCCCCACTCTTTTCTCCCCACCAATAATTCCAAATAATTCTCAAACTTGAATTTACGTGCTCCGATAGGACATCTAGCCTATCCGCAAGCTGCTCTTCGGACATTATCCGGTCAAAATCGGTGGCGTCTAGTTCCTTATCAGCAGCAGCGACAGCTTTATGGTAAGAGTTTTTAATTTTTTCTTTATTCTCACCGGCTTTTGAGGGATCCATTGTAAGCAGTACAACATTCTCAAAATCTTGAGTTACTGTTGGTGCCTTAGAAAAAAGAAGCATATTAAGCTCTTTTGCTTTATCGTGAATAGCTTCCCAGTTATCACTTTGGATTAAAGCAGATAGCTCTACGAGTTGGACATACCATGCTGGAGTTGGGGTTTGCAAGGACGACATAGACGAATTATAGCAAATTGCTAGATGTCAATAACATCTTCCATATCGTCATTGTCTATATTCTCTTCGAAAATTCCATGATTATCAAAAATTTCTCTTAGGTGGAGAACGTAGGCAAGGTTTTCTTTCCAATAGCAGATGTGACACATTACTCTAAGATCGGGAGGAGGTATTCTTCTATAACAAACCAGCCGAAACATCTCTTGTTGGGTTTTATACTTAATAGCTTTGGAAATATCACTGGAAACAATTTTCAGCTTTTCTATTGCTGTGGATCCACAAGTGGAACAGCAATTGGAGTAGCGTTTAATTGCATCCTCTTTAGTAAAGTGTGTGCTGCCAAGACATTTCTGGCAAATGAGATTAAAACTGAGAGGTGTTTCTCCACATTTTTGACAGACTTTAATGTTTTCAGTTGTGTTCAAAACACTGTTTGTTTTTAAGTTTTGAGCTACTTCAGCAGCAGTTTCTTCAGCACGTTTTTCTGCCTGTGATTTAGAAATTTTATTGTGACAATCTATACAGCGAACTGCGGAAGGGCTGCCTTCACGATCTTTTCCGCATTTAACACAAAGCCCTGCTTCTTTTCTTCTCCAGTATTCCGCCTTACTTACCATATTAAATATTGTATACAAGGAGCCTGGCCACTCAAGTAGTGTTTTGTTAAAATCTCCATTTATGACTGCTCACACGCTTAAAAACCTTGATTCTCGTCAAAGCTTTTTATTATTAGCCTCTCTTCTTAAGCGGCTTAACCGCATGTTTTTTACAGAATATACCTTAGATGAAAATACCAGCAGCATAGATCTTTTTCATAAATACATCACTAAAACTAAGTTTAAAAAACTTCGAGGCAATTTAAATGGTTGCGCCAATTTTCTTTCCAAGCTTGTAGATAAAGAGGAAACACCTTATCTAGAGATACTTAAGAAAAAACGAATGATTCATGATTGGCAGCAAGAAATTTCTGCACTACAAATGAAGCAGTATGGGCTCCGACGTGATAGTGATGAATGGATTAACTACAGTCTTGCCTTGCATAATCTATTAGATATTTATTATCACATTTTCAATAAATTCTTAGCTAATCAAAGCAAAGCTAAATGTTTTTGGTGTCAAGAAAATCTTGGGCTACCTTGGCGCATTATTCTTGAAAAACTTCTTTTTGATCGTGTTCCTAAGACTGTCATTTACCTAAATGGAGCTTTTGATCCGCATACCTTGAACAAAAATCCCGCCGAATTTGTAGCTACTAGTTTTGAAGATGTTAAGTTTTTAGTGCGCAATAGCATAAAGTAGTGTATAATTAATAAGAACAGTAGAATTTACAAACTCAAGGGAGACTTCGACTTAGAAATTCCCAAGAGACGTGACAGTCGAGACCCGGCTCTGGGTCTATAGGCTGAGGAGACAGATTAGCTTTCAATGAATTTCGGTATGGACAATTTATCTTGCTTATTAGGCTCAGAAGATAATGCAGCCCGTACCGGCGGTATGCGTGCGCAGCCATTGTGGTGTAAGACGCAAAAACAAACAGTAAAACAAATTGAAACGTCTATTGAGGAGCAACCACATAGACGTTATTTTTATGCAAGCACAGCTATACGACCCGGGTATTATACCGGGTCATTTAGTGTACAGAAGCAACAACTTAATCTAGTCAGTCTCCTCAACATCCGTCCCAATCATCACATGATTGGGTTTTTTAATGATATGGATCCGGCGCTCGCCGGATCCCGTCATGTACAAGCAAAACATCTTCACAATAACCCGGCAACCTGCCGGGATTTTTATTGTACTAACTAACAATAGGAGAATTAACTTCAGGTGACTACCATGCTCAGAATTAGCGAAACTTTCAATAAGACCCATAAACAAACTCAACCAACATCGGTTGAAGAGAAACCTACAAATGTAAGACCTATGAAAGAATTGCTAAGAATTAAAGAAAAGGTTGAAAAGCAGATAGAGGATCAGAATCAGCGAACTAAGAATGCTATAGCAGATATGTTTTTAGCAGGACCCTTAGCATGGCCGGATTATCCTGATTATGAAGATGTTGAAGATCCAGATTGTGAAGAATGGATTCCTTTAGACCATGACTCCCAATTTCGGGCTGACTCCTCTAGTGGTGAGTAGTAGTCGCCTCCGCAAAGCGCTTTAAGCCTTACTTTTAGAATATCAATGTTATAGTAGCCTGTTACTTTCTTAAGAGCACCTTGAGCCTGTTCAAGACTTGGGAAGTGGTATTGTATTCGCTCCTCGCCTGTATCAAAGGCTACAGCATACATGCCACTTCTTGAGCTACTATTGATGATTTCTAAAATGACTAGCCTCTAAAGAATATAAAGTAAACTGCAACCACGGCAATAAGCCCTGCGGCTGCAAGTATCCTGTTGTTTTGTTTTTGCGCTACTTGAAGCGCTGCTGCTCCTGCTGCAGCTTCTTCTTCACGACGACGAAGGTCTTCTTGTTGTCTAGCCAGGACAGCTTGTTGCTCTTGGCGTTGACGCTCACTTACTTGGAGTTCAATTCGCGCTTGAGTATCTTGTTGTATTTCTGCTGCTCTGTCAAGATCTTCTTGAGTAGTTACAATACCTGCTGCTTCATCGCGACAGTTTCTTCGATCAGTTTCTGACCAATAAGTCCAGCAAGGTCTTGAATAGGTCTCACCAAACATTATCCACCTCTTCCAAAAACTGCGGATAGCACAGTTATATAAGGTCTAAGAACAAATGCTAATACTCCTAACCCAACAATACCACCAACTATTAATAAGAAGCTTGGATTGCGTAAGAAAAATCCAGCAACCTTAGCAGAGAGCGCCGCTCCTATAAGAAGCATTTGTTGAACTGCTTGAAGTAAAGCTTTAATCGCATTAATGAGCGTACCCATAAGAGCCAGAAATCTTTCAAAAAACTGTTGCAAGTCTCCAAGACTCCTATCTAGCTGCTCGCGGGCTCGGTTGCGAATATCATCCATTTTGCGGTTTGCCTCCGCTATTTCATTAATTACTTCCCGGTTTCTTTGAAATGCTTCTCGTTTTGCATTACAAATTCTTTGAGCATCACTTCGGCTCATTGCATTTACCATTAAAAAGTCACAAAGCCTAAATGCTCTTCTGCGGGCATTACTAGATTCATCTAAAGCCATCGCAGCTTCAACTCTTTTTGTTCCTTCTAGTGTTCCAGTTTCTGTAATAATACAGTCCGCTGTTGCACCCGTTAATCCAGTAGGATGCAGCGCAATGACTATGCCTGTGCCAGACGTGTCGTAATCTCTGGTCCCAGCACCACACTCTTCAGCAATTTTTGCATATTCTTGAGCTAAAGCTAAAAATTTGTCCCTCGCTTTCGCAGTTTTTCGATCATAATCATTTATAGCGGCTTCGGCTTCGTTTTTTGTTCTAGTTAATAGATTAACATCTGCTTGTGTTAAAACTCGTGAAGTATCAAATTGATTAAATACTTGATTTCCATCATTAACTGCTACTCCTTGGGTTGTAAAGCAGTTTGTAGTATTCCCCCAATTGGGATGATCTTGAAGAATTGTTACTGTTTGTGCCTCAGGACCTTCCGTTAGGATTTGAACGTCTGCTGGGACTTGTTGTTGGCCTAATCTACTTCGGTATCTGCGGCGTATCATACAAATAATAGTAACAAAAACAGAAATTTTTTTCCTATAATAAGTTTATGTACACTTATAGACAATCCAAAGCTAGTCTTGGTAGTTTCGAGCTAAATGGCATGCCTAATCCTTGGGGAGGTATTGGTGATTTTGGGCAAGATCCGTGCGCGGTTCCCGCAAGCCAAGAATGCGAAGATCACAAATGCCCTTCTACTTTGAGCAGACAAGTCCCACCTTTCTGTCTTTGGGATTGTAATAGTGAATGTAGGACATATTTAAGAGATAAAAGAGCCGGCGCTGTTACTACCCAAGAAGAGCTTACCCGAGCTGCAAATATTCAAGAAGATATTCGAAGAGAGCAAGAAAGAATTGCAAGAATTAATCAGGAAAACCTTGAAACACAAGAAAGACGAAATCAAGTTAGGGAAGACTTGCGTATTCAACAAGAGCAAACTGCTGTGCAAGAAGCCGCTTTAGCCCGAAATAAAAAGATTCTTTTCATTGGAGGAGGTGTTTTGGCCCTATTAACTATTGGTTCTGTTGTATTAAGGAGTAAATAGTGAGGAATTTGGGCTATTTTGGTCAAACTGACCCACTGCCGCAACTGGAACAGGCTATCTCTGCCTTGGAAGGCGCGAAAAGAGCAGCAGATAATTGGGCCAGCGGCACATGCCACAAGAATGGCAGTGAATCTGGTTGGGTTCGTTGTGGAAATGGAAGCTCAGCTTCTGATCGCGATAGATGCTGCGTTTCAGAAGACAACCCCCCAAGAGCCCGCGCTGCTATTCGTATTCTTAACAATTTGAAGACTGCAACTACAGACAATCCGGTTGCTCGTGCTCCAATTGTCACTGCTCTTAATCGCTTAGAAAGGTTTTTTGGGACCCCCGGTGCTCAATTTAGCAATGACAGCGGCTATCAGAGTGCAAGCTGGGAATCTACAAGCGCTACTATCCAACAAGCACTAGGAGATCTTTACAAAGCTCAAAGTGCTCTTGGCGGCGGCAATACTACTCTTTATATCATTATTGGTGTTAGTATAGTAGCTTTCATTGGACTTCTCTACTATCTCAAGTAAAATAACATTACTTTGAGAAAGATTATTCATCTCGATATTGACGCTTTTTTTGCCTCGATTGAGCAAAGAGACCGCCCTCATTTACGTGGGCGTCCTGTAATAATATGTGGATTTAATGGTGGCCGAGGTGTAGTATCTACCGCAAGCTATGAGGCAAGGCAATTTGGGGTAAATTCCGCTATGCCTGGCTTCCGTGCCCGACAATTATGTCCGCAAGGCTATTTTATTGCTCCTGATTTTGACAAATATCGTGAAGCTAGCGATAAGATTTATGATATTTTTTACCGATATACTGACATCGTTGAGCCAGCAGGAATCGATGAGGCTTATCTGGATGTGACTTACAATAAAAAAGGTATTCGCAGTGCGGAGTGGATTGCACAAGATATCCGCTACGATGTTTTTCATGAAACTGGGTTAACTATCTCCGCAGGAGTAGCACCAAATAAGCTCGTAGCCAAAATAGCTAGTGATTTTAAAAAACCTAACGGCCTTACAGTTGTTGCTCCAGATCAAGTTTTTGACTTTCTTAAAGACTTGCCAGTAAGAAAAATACCTGGTATCGGCCCAGTAACTGAAAGCATTTGTTGGTCATGTAATATCAGGAAAATAAGTGATTTTCTTAAATTTGATGATTATACCCTCACACAATGGTTTGGCAGTAGTGGTCCCATATATCGATTAAAAGCGCAGGGAATTGATAATCGACCGCTTGTTCTAGAGAGGGAACGTAAAAGCTGTGGTATTGAAGATACCCTTCCCTTCGATATAGAAACCAAAGAAGAAGCTCTGGAAACCTTGAAAGATCTTGCACAAAGACTTGAAAAGCGTCTCGTAGTAAATAACACTTGTGGTCGAACATTAACTCTCAAAGTAAAATACAGTGATTTTCAATTAATTACGCGCCGGAAAACATTTAAAAAACCTATCAGCGACTGGAAAAGCATGTTAAAAATCGCGGATGAACTGCTCTTACAAACTGAACTCGGTGCTAGAAAAGTTCGCTTGCTGGGAATATCGCTCTCGCAATTACAAAAAGGCAGCGTCGATCCTCCTCCTGAACAACCTTTACTTTTTGAGTAGATCCTGTTTTTATTTTGCTAGCATTAATAAAGAGGTAATTATGTTGGCAAAGTTTTGGGATACTATCTCCAATCACTTCATTTTTCGAAATTCAGTTTTTATTGGTTTTCACTTTTTTGGATTAATGGCTTTAATATCAGGCGTAAGCCTTGGTTCAGCTCTATTCGCTGTTGGCGTTTATTTTATGCTTATGTTTGGAGTTACAGCAGGCTATCATCGTTATTTTTCACATAAAAGCTTTAAAACTAGCCGACCAGTTCAATTTCTACTAGCTCTCATTGGCACGCTTAGCCTTCAAAAAGGGGTTCTACATTGGGCTGCTAATCATCGCGATCATCATAAATATAGTGATAAGCCAGATGATCTCCATTCACCAGTTCAAAGCGGATTTTGGTGGTCACATATTGGTTGGATTATGTCTGATAAATATATCGAGACTCGCTGGCATCGTATTAAAGACTTTTCTGTCTTTCCAGAGCTTCGCTGGTTAAACCGAAATTGGCTGCTAGTATTTGTGCTTTGGTGTGCCTTAGTATTCTTTACTCTTGGATTTCAGTATTTAGTTTGGGGTTGCTTTATCGCTACAGTTGCAGCTTGGCATATTACCTTTTGTGTTAATAGTCTGCTCCACGTCTGGGGTAAAAAAGCATTTCCATCAAGTGATGAGAGCAGAAATAATGCATGGTTAGCCATTCCTACCCTTGGTGAAGGATGGCACAGCAACCATCATTACTTTCCGAGCAGTGTAAAGCAAGGATTTCACTGGTGGCAAATTGATCTTTGCTATTATGTGTTATTTTGTATGGAAAAACTGGGGTTAATTTGGGATGTGATACGCCCTAGCCCGATTGTTCTAGAGAAAGAATTAAGATGATTTCTTAATTCCAAAAAGAACAACTATCATCAAAATAACTCCAAGAATTAGAAGCTTATTCTGAGAACCCTCTCCGAATTCACCGAGACGATTGTGAGATCCTACTTCTTTTCTTCCTATATTTCTGGTCCAGCCTTTTCTAGGCCCAACTTGAGTAGGAAGTCCTGGATGCTCTTTGGCGCGACGTTTTGCTTTTAAAACATTTTCAGCTTCATCCAAATTTTGATTGGTGGCAAACAGTGATCCATAAAGGGTAGGTTCTTTTGCAAATAAACTTTGGGCAGGATTAAATAAGCCCCACTGAGGCTCATTTGCCCAACCAAACTGGTCATACGCTCCAAATCCAATACTTTTTCTAGCCATAAAACAATTATACAAAATAAAACCATAACGCTATAAAAATACTAATCTACAGAAATTCATCCTCCGATGATAAGATCAGGGTAGATGGATTTAAACAGTCAAGTTAGTGATTATGTATCACAAAAATATGTAATTAATGAATTAAGATATTTACAAGTTAAACCAGAACCGGCCAAAGCAATGGAATTTTACAACACCCATTTGCTGCAATCAAACAGCGAGCTTGATCCCCTCTTACGAACTTATAACTTTAAAAGTGAATTGCCTGCTTGGAAATGGGAGCTTTTTGTAGCAATTCTTGTGGGCGATATCGCCACAGCCAAGCGACGACGAGGGACTAGAGGCGCTGATTTACTGCGTCACGAGGTGAAATCTGCCCAAAATGGCCGGGATTTTGAATACCAGTATCACAAGAAGTCGTGGCGAGAAAAGCTGGAAAAAGAGCCCCTAATCAATCATGTTTATATCTCTTATTGGGAAAACTTTAGAGATTTCGATGTAAGATTGATACCGGGTAAGATGCTGCAGCATCATTTTGATGCTTGGAGACCCCAAATTGCAGAGGCTTATGAATGCTCCAAACCTAAACAGAGATTTAGGCGCAGAGTAAACTACAAAGAAGTTGTTGAAAAAGGACAACTCATTTTAAAAGTAAGAAATGGAAAGGCTCTAATAGATCAAAGAATCTGTTAGTTACTCAGGTCCTCTCTTTGTTTTGTCAATTGCTTTACTAGCAACTCAGGATTAATTAATAGCCGCTCAGCATCTTTAATGGCTTCATCAATTAAAACCTTTGCTTCTTCAAAATCTTTACTTTCAATACAAAGATCGATAGCATCAAAGGTAGACTGCCAATCCATTAATTTTCTTTCTTAATCAGGTCGATGTGCTTTGGCAGTTCTCCCAAAACCTGAGAATCTACTCCAGCTGCAGACGCATTATAGTCTTGAACTAACTGAGTATGCTCTTCAGTAAGCCTAAGTAGTAACGAGGTAAGTTTCTGTGTTTGGAGTCTGTCATCTTGACGAGATATCCAGCGAGAACTTGCCTGTTCTTGGTGTGCTGCAAAACTAGTTCGAGTCTCTGTAATCTGAACCTGCAAAGCTTGAATGCGCTCATAGTTTTCTGAAAACCATGTTCGATCATGAGTAGCTTGTTCTGCACGATTAAGAGCCGTATAAGCCATTTTAGTCCCAAAAATAGTAGCTAGAACTAAGACAATTACAAGAAAAACACTGGAAAAGATTTTAATAATGCGTCGGGGCTCAAGAGCCTTTTCAAAATCTTCGGTCATCCATTTCTCCTAAAAAACTTGTCTGCATGTTCAAACTTAAATCCACAACGTTTAGCAAAGGTCTTATCCGTCGTGCGATCACCTACGTAGATGCATTGGGCAGGGTCTAGCTTATACTTCTCAACCAATTCAGCACCTAAGCCAGTTTGTGGCTTACGGCAGTGACAAGAAATTGGGGGAACTTTGTGCTTGCAGAAACGAAAATCTATTTCAAATCCAAGCAGTTTATTTGTATGCTCAAGACCATCATTCACTTGATCCCAAGTTCGTTTTCCACTACCAATCCAGCTTTGATTTGAAACACCACAAAGAATATACCCTTGATCTACATATTCTTGAAGAACTTCCCGGGTGTTAGGAAGAATTTCAATATCATCTAGATCTTCAGGAAATTTACTACCACTTTTGGTGTCCCTAAGTGTTCCATCATAATCAAGAATAAGAGCCTTGTTTTGGTAATCGTCGTCCCAACGACGGCGGAATTTAACTGGCTTTACCTTATCAAAGCCTTCCGCAAGAGTTGGTTCTTCCAAAGATTTACGGTAGTAAAAAAGAACTGCTGCACCAAAGCAGTTCGGGTCCTTTTTACCGAATTCTTCAATCTCATCTAAATCAAGAATACGCCCGTACCGACGTATCATTCGAAGACTGGCATTAAGTTGAGCGTCTTCGATACTTGTTTTTAAATAAACGCAATTTATTAAAAAACCATGCCGCTTTGCAATATCAATAAAAGGTTTACGAGAGGCAACGGTCGGATAGGTGTTGTCTAAAACAAATTTTTCTGCACCAGCTTCTATTCTTTGTTCAAGAACACGGGCCAGCTTAGCCATAGTCCCGCCTAAAACATCTCGATTTAGGCGACAATAGCCTTTGTAATCACTCACTAAACTTGTCTTACCCGAGGCAGGATAGCCCATAATAAGAACAATTTCTTTTTCTGCCACTTAATCCTCAATGACTATTGAAGTTTTAGGGGTCTCTGCTTCTTGAAAATGAGCTTGCTTAATTAAATTTTCAAGTCGTTGGGCTGTGCGAAACTGGATATGAGTCCCATCTTCATAAGACATGTCAGTATAAAATCTGATACCATTTTGAGAAGGGCAGAAAACTTTGAAAGTATTTACTTCAATCTTACTGCCACCAGTACCTAATAAAACATCGCAAACATATTCCCAAGTCGATGCGGGTTTATTCACATTTTCCTGAAAAGTAAACCAGACACCTGTTGAATTCTCTTCTTGTTTAATTAGCTTCATTATTTACATCCTGAACTGTCTCATAGATGGAAACGGGGCTCCCTACTATATAAGGAGCCCCATTTTCTGCCTAACTCTTATTCAGGACGGGGAACGTTTTCGACGACTTGGTCTACTACACCATATTCTAGTGCTTTTTCAGCAGGGAACCAGAGGTCACGTTGGGCATCTTGAATGACCTGGTCAGCAGATTTACCGCATGCATCACCCAAAATTTCAAAAAGCTTCCGGTTTAGTCGCTTTGCCTCTTCGACAGAAATTTCCATGTCAGAGACGTGGCCATAGGTTCCACCAGAAACTTGGTGAATCATGACACGAGAGTTGGGGAGGCAGTGTCTCTTGCCTTTAGTTCCAGCAGAAAGTAAGACGGCACCCATGCTAGCCGCTTGACCAATGCAGTAGGTAGCTACATCACAGTTAACAAACTGCATTGTGTCGTAAATGGCCAACCCAGAGACTACGCTACCTCCCGGACTATTGATGTAAACAGAGATATCTTCATCTCTATTATCATAGTTAAGGAAAAGCAATTGGGCTACAATGGCATTCGCAGTGTAGTCGTTAATGCCCGTTCCAATAAAAATAATACGCTCTTTGAGAAGGCGACTGTAAATATCATATGATCGCTCACCACTGCCTGTCTTTTCGATAACAATGGGGATTAGATCACTGATGGTCATTGGAAAGTTTGGTTGCTGGCCACCTGAAAAGTGCATGTTTTCTCCGTTCGGTTGAGAAGTATTTTACTATGTCTAAATATTTTTGCAATATTCAGCGTATTACCAGTTGGGGTTTGTGATAAGGGCGTTTCTTTCAGGCCCAACACTTACGTAAAGAATTCTAACACCTAAGAAGTCTTCAATATAGTTGATATACTGCTTAGCATTTAAGGGAAGTTCTTTCCAATCTTCAATGCCAGCTAAGCTTGAGAAACCTTTAAAAGTGATATACTGAGGATCAGCATTGTGCCAATCTTCTCCACTATATTTGACAGCTACCTTAAGCTCTGGCATATCTGCTAAAACGTCCAGCTTCGTCAAGACAATGTCGGTAGCACCAGTTAGCTCCACAGCATATTTTAATTGCACAAGGTCTAACCAGCCACAACGTCGGGGCCTTCCAGTAGTTGCCCCATACTCATTTCCATTGCTCTGAAGCGTCTCCCCTATGCCATTATGTAGCTCCGTTGGGAATGGCCCTTCACCTACACGAGTAGTATAGGCTTTAGCGATGCCTAAAATACGCCCGGTAGCATGAGGGGTTACTCCTGAGCCATTAGCAGCATTGGCAGGCCCTGTTGAGCTTGACGTGACGTAAGGATACGTCCCATGGTCAATGTCGAGCATAATACCTTGCGCGCCTTCAAAAAGAATACGCTTATTAGCTCTATAAGCTTGTTGTAATAGCTTTTGTGTATCAGTGACATAAGGTTTTAGAAAAGAAGCGGCTTCGAGATAAGATTTGCTGATTTCTTCACTACAAAGAGGTTCTTTGCTATAACCTCCGAGAAGTGCATTCTTTTCAATAAGATTTTTACCAAGCAAATCTTTGAATTTTTCAGGTTTATAAAGATCTTCGACTCTGATACCAACACGAGCTACTTTATCTGCATAACAGGGGCCTATACCTCGCTTAGTAGTGCCAATTTTTCTAGTTCCAAATTCTTCTCGGGCTTCATCAAGCACCTTGTGGTAAGGCATAACTACATGAGCATGATTACTAACTTTTAAACCAGAAACATCTATTCCTTGCCCTTGAAGCTCCTCAATTTCTTTTTTGAGTTGAATAACATCAATAACAGTTCCATTTCCTACTACACAGATTTTCTTAGGGTATAAAACACCCGAGGGTATAATATGGAAAACATATTTCTTTCCCTCAGCTATAACAGTATGCCCTGCATTAGCCCCTCCTTGATACCGAACAACAACATCAAAATCTGGAGCAAGAACATCTAATACCTTGCCCTTTCCCTCATCTCCCCATTGTAAACCCATTAAAGTTGTATTTGTAATCATCTTATCCCAAACAATGTGCTAGAAGTTTTGCAATATTGTAAGCGTCATCAACACCACGATGATGAGTACCTTCCAATTCAAGCCCTAAGTGTTTAAGCCCCCGAGCCATTCCCATCTCACTGGTAAGTCGTTCTTTTAGAGCAAACCAAGTTTTTACATTGACGTGCTTTTTGCCAAATGGATACTTCAATCCGTGTAACTTACAATCTTTTTGAAACATAGTTCGATCATAATTGCCAAAGCTTGCCCAAACACGCTTTTTAGAATTATAATCATTCACAAGAATGTTACAGGCTTCTTTTAAGGATACTCCATCACGATCAAGCATATCTTGAGTAATTGTGGTTAATTCTGTGCAGAATTCGCTTACTTTTGATTGGCTTGGCTTAACTAAAATGCCTCTTTTATTTGTAATTTCGTGGGTTTTGATATCTAAAAGACAAACACCGACTTCAATAATGTTACTTATTTGACCTTTCGGTGGATGTCCTCGCCAGCAAGTGGCTTCTAAATCTACTACAACTATTTTGTCTAATGGCACTGAAATGTGTCCTTTCACCATTAGAATAGCAACGCCCTATCGAATTTCAATAGACTTACGTGATTATTCTGTAAGTTAGGTTCAGTCGCCCTTTTGTAATGGCCTTGCAACGACTTACTTCATGAGTATAAAATTTCTGAGTTTTACCTGCCATCACCAGTAAACTTCCAAATTGGAGATCTGTGCTGTAGATCTTTTTTGTTTGCTTATGCCGAAGAGTAAAATTTCTCGCTTCTCCTAGGCTAACACTAGCTATAACAATGTTATCCGGAGTGGGTCCAAGCCCTTCTTCATTGTCTGAATGGGCTCCAATATAATCGTTACCATCTCGGTAATAATTGACTAACACACTATTAAACTGGTAACCAAGAAAATCTGCTAACTCTTCACGCAAAAAAGTTAGTTCTTCTGTCCAGGAATCTGGAATGACTGTCAGCCCAGAATAAGTGTAGGCTTTTCCCGGATCGCCATGCCAACTAGTTAGACGGGGTTGTGGTAACGTTCTGCCACCCACTGTGACGTTCATAACTTCAAGAGGAAGAGTATCTAACAATTGATCATAAAGCTTGAGTGACAATTTAAAAGGCAGCCAATTTGGGTAGTAATCTACCCGGCTGCCTTCTAAATCGATCAAGTTTTCATGTTTAACTTGACGCTGTTTCTTCAATCCATGCCTTTAGCTTGGGCTTTGGCAAAACACCCTCTGTTCGATCTAGTTCTCGGCCTTGCTTAAAGATAATGAGTGTAGGCAAAACCTTGACATCGTGTTTGTCTGGAACTTGTTGAGAGTTGGCTTCAAAATCAAATTTGACAATATCAGCCACTTCTTCAAGCTCTTCGCTCAAACTCTGGAGCATAGGGCCTAGCATGCGACATGGACCACACCAGTCTGCATAGAAATCAACTACGACTGGTTTTTCGGATGATACGACTGCATCAAATTCTTTTTCAGTTATAACCTTCATATTGTCTCCTAACGAGTTTTTTGTAACTCACGCTTTTTAGCATTGTTTGATTTTTTCATAGGCTGAACAGCTTTCCCCTTCTTGCCCGACTTGTTTCCCTCGACAGCACCTTGGCCGATGTTCCAAGCAGTCATATAGCGAACGCCTGTTCGAGTGTAGCCAAGTTGGGTGAACCGCTGCTGAAAATCAGGCATGTGAGCCGCACCATAAAAAATAGAAATACGACGCTGTCCGGGATGTTGTTGAAGCTGCTGCGCCAGAACACGCATAACTACGGCATTACGGTCAATTACAATTGACTGATAAAGTTGGGGCGGCAATTGTTTAGTCATATCCGCACCAGCAAGTTGGCTGGCAAATTGAGTCTTCAATCCGTTACGTATTTCAGGGTTCTGAGCAAAATATTGGTCCAGCAAGGTTGAGCCTAGTTCGACTAGGGGAGCTAGTCTTTTTAGGGTTTCAGGACTAACAAATCTCTCTAGAGGGTTAACTTGCTGGCGAGTTTCTGCCGGTAACTCGTTTTCTCCCATATCAGCATGAACCATATTGCTACCAATATAAGAAATGCTGTCCATCTGAAATTCAAGGCCAAGAACAGTACCCATAGTTCTCTGAACGCTGCTCAGACCAGATGATCGATTTCCGTTAGGATTTCGTTCACGGGCCTCAGCAACCTGTCTTGTGAGACCGACCCCCTCATATAGAACTGCATCGTATGCAGATAGATCTCGTTGGACTTGACGGTAATAAGCAGAGTCTGCAATATGAACAACGCCATATAAATCGATAGTAGCCCCCGAAGGTGTTGTCCAGGTCTCTACTGCAATTTGCAGCGCTCCATCATTTTGGGTTCTCCCCTGCTGATATCTGATATACTGCGTTGCATCTTGCGCTGACACAGTCCCTATGCCAAGCAACAAAACTAAACTTGTAAATAATCCAATTTTTCTCATCTTTACCTCTGAGTTAAGTATATACAAAGCTAGATCAGTCTACTAACACTAACCTAGCCTTTTTCAGCCCCACCATCCAAAGACAGTTTATTCCTTCAAACCAATCTGAAAGAGTAGGGATTTGATTGCAGGAACGCAATACATGCTGTTCGGCCACATCACGAGTGGAAACAACACGCTCTGCATTTTTAAGGACGATACCAAACAACTCTTCAATTATATATACACCAAATGAAGAGCAAAAAATAGCGCGTCCAGCTAGGGAATCTGCCGGTTCCAGCATTTTGGCGTGAATCTCACGATATAGGGCGGGCTCGCCACCAAAACGTTTAGCACTAAGATTACAATGTTGTTCAAGACTTATTTTTCGTTTAACCAGATCGAGCTTTAATTCTTTTGAATAGTCAGCAAGCGTAGGTATAAAGCCTAAATCTTCAAAAGTGTGCTGGTGGCAGATATCACTAACCGCGACTTCATTTCCGTCAGAGTTAGTGATTTTGGAGCCCATCAACTCCTCTATTAACTGATGGCCATAATCCGAATGAAACACCAGTCGATGGGTCATTTTAGGGAAAGCCTGCTTGCTACTATCCATCTTGCAATGAATAGCTTGATAATCAGCAGGTATTCCACCAAAGTGCTTTACACTATTTATGGCATGAAAAATCGGCTTAGCCATTACTGACTATTCTAGACCAACGAAGAAAAAACACAAGAGACCCCGGGTTTGCTATAATATTTTCATGAGCGATCATTTTTGCCCACAGAAAAAATGCAATTCACCAGCTAGATTGCTATTTTATCTGGTATGCGCCAACCCCAAATGCGTGAATTATGATCCAGAGTGGCACAGCGAAATAACTACCATTCCTCGCTATAAGCACGAAACTATAGGAGATCAAACCTTTTTAGGCGGCTACCACCATGAAGGTAAGTATTACGATCTGTATCACAGTGTTAACCCACTAGATGATACAGAATGCGTTGAAGCTCGATTCGGAAACACACTTTCTGATTATATCTGTGAAGAATTGATTTTCGCTGCGCTCATCGAGAGCGACGTGCTCCACGAAGCAGCTAGGCGCTGGAATGAACGTCTTCAAAAATAAAGCAAGGATCGGCTAGATATTCAGCTAAACTACCAAGCGCTTCATCCTTTTCGGAAACTATAAAATCTCCTGTAGATCGAACAGTGCCACTTGACAGCATTGCATAGGTTATTTCTAAGTCTGGGTCAGCCCAATGGATGCCGCCTTCAGATTCTTTATTATATGGTGCTGTGCATTTGTAGGCGAACACACTTTCCTCAACAGCAACAAATCCGTGGGCGAATCCTGGAGGAACATAAAGCATATTCCCCGTTTCAGCACTGAGGTAAAAGCTATCCCATTTTTTGAAAGTAGGAGAACCAACTCTTAAATCAACAATGATATCTTGGACAAGACCACTAACTACACGAACTAGTTTTCCTTGAGCATAAGGCGGCTTCTGGAAGTGTAAGCCTCGAAAAGTGCCTTTTCTGGAAAAACTTTCGTTGTCTTGCACAAAATCTTGGTGTAATCCATTTTTTTCAAAATTATCTTTAGCAAATGGAACTGTGAAATACCCACGACTATCAATAAATCGTTGAGGAGTTATTTCAACGACACCTGGCATAGCATTGCGTTTAACTTTCATTGACGATCCGATTTGCCTCAGCATAACTTGGCCAAGTTCCCGCATCGCTCCACTTGCCATCAATAACAGAGTAATCTAGCTTACCTTGCTGCAGATAATAATTATTCACTGCTGTAATTTCAAGCTCTCCACGAGCAGAAGGCTTCAACCCATCAATGATTTCTTTAAACACTGTAGGCGGATAAAAATATATACCAATTACAGCATAGTTACTAGGAGGATCAGCAGGCTTTTCAATGATCTCTGTTAAATTGCCAGACCCATCAAAAGCAGGACAACCAAAGCGCTTGGGATCTGGGACTTCATATAAGAATATTTTAGCTCCTTCTCCCTTATATGTGGCTACTGCTTCTTGCAAAGATCCGGTAAAAACATTATCTCCTAAAACTACTGCAAAAGGCTCTTCCCCCACAAATTTTTCAGCTAATTTAAGCGCTTCTGCAATCCCCCCAGCACCTTCTTGGTAAGCATAATAAAGGTCTTTGACGCCAAGATGGGAGCCATTTTTTAGCAGGCTAAGAAAACCATCAGGGCAATTACCACCAGTAACAACAAGTATCTCATCTATTCCGGCAGCTACTAACTGTCGAATAGGCTGAAAAATCATTGGTTCTTGTCCTACAGGAAGCAAATGCTTATTGATCGCTTCTGTAAGGGGCATTAACCTGCTTCCCGTTCCTCCCGCTAAAATTACTCCGCGCATACTAGCTACCTCTTTGCAGCTAGTTTAACCAAATCCAGTAGTTGTTCAAGGTCTAGATAAACGCATTTGACAATGCCAAACTTAAGTTCCTGGGTTGGTGCTATTTCACCGACACTATCAGGCAGCAAACGGTAATCCTTGATAAAAGTACCGTTAGTGGATTGCTGGTCACTCAACAGCAGTCGATTGCCCTTTTTAAAGAACTTAGCATGGATTTTAGAGACTGTTGGACAGGTAAAGCGAATGTCAGCTTCATCGGAGCGACCTAGGCAGACGGCTTCAAAATTGTTACGACTTCTTTTTGAGATAGGCGTAATGATGCTTCGAGGGCTGGCATAGTGAGCAAGAACTGTTTTAGGAATTTCACAAAGAGTTGTGTTCCCCAAAATTTGGGAATTGCTTGAAGTCCACTGCAAAGGAGGAGACTTATCATCTGCTGGAGGAACAACAAGAAAATCTCTATCTGTAGGATACCGTTGTAAGACCTGTTCATTTCCTCCAACTAAGTAGCGAGCAGATAGCTCAAGTAAGGTAACATTGGTCGATTCGGGCATTATTTTCCCTTTAACGGCTTAATTGAAGAACGTCCCAACCGCACCATTCTAGCAGTTGTCTCCGCCCTTGACAAGCTTACTTGCAAATTTTGGCTAAGAATCGCAAAAACTTATTGAGTTGCCAGTGATATTGTTCCTAATTTCTATATGAATATTCTCACCCTTAGGAGTGAATATATAAGAAATTTCCTGGCCTATTTCCCAGTTATTATCAAGACTAGCTTGCTCCTTTTTACACCATTCAATTATTTCTTGAACTTGCTGGGGATTAAACATCCTATGTAATGCTACAGGTATCATTTAACTTCTTCTACTATACAAAACGGCTAGCCGTGCGCGAAGAAATCCTTCCAAGATTTTGCTACAGTTTTCAAAAATCCTGGATTAATTTCTAGCATTTCGGGAATAATTTTATGTCTAATTCGATTTCTGGTAAAAGAAATATCTTGATTACTCGTGTCTTCAATATAGGGGACATCATGCCTATCACACCAAGCATATAGTTCTTTTTTTGGAGTTAACAACAAAGGTCGGATAATATGACCTTCACCACCCGGTTTAATATAATGGATGTAGCGAGGGTGCCCATGAGCCATTCCCCAGACATATGTTTCTGCTAAATCATTTAAGTGATGTGCTGTAGCAATATAGACACCCTGCTCTGCTGCTAGCTCTTCAAGCCAAGCATAGCGTTCTAAACGCCAAAATTCTTCCCATGATTGCCGAGGGTGTTTGTCCGCAGAAAGAAACCCAACTTCCAACGGGATATTCTGTGCTTCACAATAATCAATGAGAAATTGATAAGCACTTTCGCTGGATGTCGTTCCGTGATGAAAAAAATAAGCTGTTGTTGGATTACCTTGTTGATGATTATTTAAAAAGCTAATTAGAGCCATCGAGTCAACACCACCACTTAATGCAACTCCGCCAATTTGGGAGGGTGGTATATCTTTAATTAGCTTTAACATAGGTGTATGCTAACAAAAAGAAAGCTGCTACACTAGTGACTAGTATAGCAGCTTTCCAAAGAACCAAATCGAAAGGTTGGGCCGTCAGGGACTCGAACCCCGAACCTAACGATTATGAGTCGTCCGCTCTAACCGATTGAGCTAACAGCCCGGAACAGAAATGGGCGGTACTGGGTTCGAACCAGTGTCCTCTTCGGTGTAAACGAAGCGCGCTACCAACTGTGCCAACCGCCCTTGTGTGGATATAGACTATCATATCCACTAAACCTGTCAAGATATGTTATATACTTCGGCTATCCCAATTTTTTTTCTTAAAAACTTTGCTATTAATTTTTTGTAGCTTAGCGTGGGGGCCTAGATATGCTTTACCTTGCAGCTGAAAGATGATATCTCCTTTAAACATTTCTTCTCCATTTCCAGAGAAATCTTCAGGTAGATCAATTTCATCCAATCGAGCTATCATATAGACTTTATTAGTAGTATGATCGCGTTGGAAAATTATGCGAGCACCTGTAATGATTGAATCTTCATCTTCTGCAAGACGAAGTTTATCCTCTAGATACTCGTCATCGTCGTCTTCCCAGTCATCGTCATCATCGTCATCGCCATCATCGCCATCATCAAACCCATTGTCCCCATCGCTTAGCTTGGGCTCTTCCTCAAGTTCCGCTTCGGCAGCTTTAGACTTTAAGAGGTCTTTGCTTAAGGTAGGGCTGCCTAAATTACCAGACGCAAAATACTTTTCAAGGCGATTTTGAGAGTTAACCATGATTTCCTCCGATTACTCCCCTAAGATACTACAGTCAAAGGATTTGACAACCCTCAACGCACAACGCGTACCAAAAATCTTAAAGGCTTTTTGTGATCGGATGTAATGCAAATGCAAGAATGAAAAGAATGAAAAATGCGCTTACATAGTAAGCCGCCATCCATTCCTCAGATTTGTGGCGTTCTACCAAATCACTTGCGGCATCACTGAAAACTGGAATACTCATGAGATGATTTTAGCAAATTTGGTATATTAAAAGTTATGAAACTAGGTAGATTAGGCAGCATCGAGCCAGAACATGATATAGGAATGCAATTTTTAGGCTGGGGTTTTGGAAACCTCAATTTAGGACAGGCTGGTGGCGGGGTCCAAAGCTTTGATCAAGAGATGGCTGCACAAGGCCGATCTGCTGCACAACAACGAGCAGAGTTCATTCGCGGCGAAATAACTATGGACCAAGAAAGACCAGAAGCCGGTGCTGCTAATGTTCCTTACGATTTTTATGTCAAACGCGTTCACGGTAGTTTTTTAGAACAACATCCGGGGCTCAAGCGATTCCTGAAAAATAAATATCCTCAACAAAAAGAATCATTCTATTCCCAGCCATTGTCAGGTTTCGGAGTATTAACCCCTCCAACTGATGCCGAATTAGAATCAGCACAACAAGAAGTAAATAGAAGAGCCGCAGAATTAGCAGCTGCTCAGACAGAAGCGTATTCTACAACATGTAATATAAACGCTGGAGGAAACTTAGTCCCGGTGCCAAAGATTCATTGTGAACCACAACTAGGTGACGTTATCGCAAATGCAATTCGAAGTCTTGAAACTGCTTCTACTCGACTAGGCGATCTTCATAGAAGAAGAGAAGAAGCTGCTAGCACTCCAGAGGAAGCTGCTGCAGCGCGTCAAGAAGCTCAAAGTGTTAGTGCTGCTCAAGGGGATTTACAAATTGCTCAGCAGGATCTGCAAAATGCTGCTAATCAGCTTGCACAAGCTGCGGCAACAGGAGATCCCACACAAATTGCACAAGCAGCAGCTAATTTAGGCACTGCTAGTGATAGAACTGGACAGGCCGCTCAAGGCGTGGAATTAGCTACAAGTGCTGCTCGCCGTCAAAAATACATGAAATACGGAGCCATCGGCGGCGCTATTTTGCTCCTATTAGGTCTTGGTTATTACTTTGTAGTAAAAGGATAGCCAAGTTCGTGGAACTGGTAAATTAAGGCAGCAATAAAGGTCTCTACTTGCTTTTCATCCATTTCGACTTCACGAAGCCAAGTGGCACTACCCTTTTTCCAGCCATCTGGCTTTACAAGAACATCTAAAACGCTACGCGCTTTGTCACAATACTTATCAAAAACTTCATCACCAACATGAATCTTCAAGGGAAAATTCATATCAAGGATATTTTCCTTACAGCTTTTGGGCCGCAAAATCCTAATTTTTCTAGTTTCCGAATGTTTCATAGCACCTCTAATTTTCACCAGCCAGGCGGGGGCAGCTAGCCAGTTATCCCGATTACAACTGGAAAGCTGCCCCCGCCCCGCAATCTAGGAGCCTCTAGAAAGGAGGTCGCCAGGAGGGGTTTGGCTCAACTAGATTTGGTTCGGAGTCCACACACGGATCACACCCAAGTTTGATGAAAAATGACCCTAAGGGGATTTGAACCCCTGTTTTGAGGATGAAAACCTCACGTCCTGGACCTGGCTAGACGATAGGGCCTTGTGTGCTCGAATGACTATACTAACAAATCGATAATCCCTGTCAACTCAATTTTCAAGACGCTCTTCCACGATTTTTAGCGTTTTTGCGCGAACAAGATTTTCGACGGCTCTTAGGATATTACGTCTGAATTCAAAATCACTACCGCGATTTTTTATATCTTGCAATTCAGCCATTATAATTTCAAGGCGATCCGAATCCTTGGCCATAATAAGTTATTCCTCAAAAATTTACTTCCCGTGCCACATGTAAGCTGGTGTGACAGCTACAATAGCGCCTCGATATCTGCCTACATGACCCCAATCACCACAGTATACTCGCCAACCTTGAGAATTATGGCCATCATGGTCAGCATTCCTGTCCCAACCTTCTAGTTTGACTTTCCCAGCCTCTTCACTTTTTAGCCATTCCATAATCATTGGAGCAACTTTTTCAGCAGGTAGAGGAGCCATGAATTTCTGAACAGGAGGATGATTTTCTGAAAGCTTATCAGGCCAATACCAAAGTAGAACTAGACCAAAATCAGGATCAAAAAGATAACCCTTGGCTTTTATTTGGGAACTATGTTGAGCAAATGCCAAGGTTAGAGTAGCCTCTAATAGTCCTTGACCTTTACCATTTACATTAAATACACGGTTATCCATTAAAAATGATCTGTTCTATCTGGACCAAAGATATCAGTATTTCCAAGACCTGGAACGGTGTACTGGTTATAGCTTTCTTTGATTTTCTGGAATTGAAGCGCTATTTGGACCGTATTGTCTGGTCTGTCAAGAGGGTCTTTTTCCAACATTGACATAATAAGATTCGCCATATGGCGAGGACAATCAGGCCGTAATTCTTGAATAGGCCGAGGCTTTTCTAGCAAAATACGCTCAAGAATTTCAGGAATAGCAGCTTCCTTAGTTACAAAAGGAATTTTGTGAGTAACAAGATGATAAAGAGTGGCTCCTAGGCTATAAATATCGCTATGCGGGCCAAGGTTTTCTCCAGTCACCCCTTCTGGGGATACATAGCCAAGAGTGCCCAGTGCTTCATCAGAACCCGTAAGGCACGCGCTATCACTTTTACTAAGACTAGTCTTCTTAGCAATACCGAAATCAGCGAGTTTTGCTATGCCTTCAGGGCTTAACAGGATATTTGAAGGCTTCAGGTCGCGATGAATAATTTTCAACCTGTGAATAGCATGCAAGCCAAGTGAAATGTGCTCACCAATTTGTGCAACTTCAGAAATCGGAAGCGCACTCTGGCTTAGCCGATCTTTTGCAGACCCTCCATTTACAAGTTCCATAACAATATACACACGGTTATTACTTGTTGGGCGCATATCGAAAATAGTGACAACATAAGGGCTTAATACTTGACTGCAAAGCTGCCCTTCAATTACAAAGCGCTTGCGCGTTTCGTCATCAGCGTCCATTCTGGGAATTTTTAGCGCAACATTACGACGTAAAGTCTTCTGCAGAGCACCATAAACTACGCCAGAAGCACCTCTACCAATTTCACCAAGAATTTCAAATTCTTCTGGTGGGACCACATGACGAGGAAGACGGCGAGTAGCCTCAAGTGCTTCTTCTGGCTTAATAATTCCAGTTAATTGAATTCGAAAGATGTGCTCACCAATTGTAAGCAGATCATCTTTATCGGTAAAATAAGGTTGGTTTGGTAGTAATCTCTTATTATCAATCTTAGTTCCATTACTAGAACCTAAGTCAATAATTTGTAAGCCACGATTTGAAAATTCTACGGTGGCATGTCTACGAGAAACTGATTTATCACTTAAGCTGATAGCACAGTCAAAAGTTCTACCAATGGTGAACTTTTGGCCAGGACGTAGAACATACTGACGATTGGTTTCGTTGCCTTTAGCAATCGTCAGATAAGCGCGTGGCTGATTCATGCCAACCTTTTACAGCAAGTTTGTGAAAAGAGTTTTCATGTTTGACCCCTATAGGATTCGAACCTATAACCTACGGCTTAGAAGGCCGTTGCTCTATCCATTGAGCTAAGGGGCCGAAAGGAGAAACATTCTGATAATGTTTTTAACTAGCCTATCTGGACTCGAACCAGAAATACCAGGACCAAAACCTGGCGTGTTACCAATTACACCATAGGCCAAAGTGCTTTTCCCTCTCGGGAACAGACAGCAGTATAGCAAACTGAGACTGCCTGTCAACTTTCGAGGGAGAAGCATTTTTCTCAAGTTATATCACTTTGAGAATTTTCTCCACATATTATGAAGAATTAGAAGCTTTTAAAGGCTTCTTGAAGAGTAGCTCCCTTGCGATCTACGCTTATGCGGTCACTGTCACGCTTCCAAATTGTATATTTGGCTGCATAAGGGACTTGCTCGCCATCGCCATAACTGGCAGGAGCACAGAAACCTTCCACGGCATCCACATACATGGAATGCTTGCCTTCTTCAACATGGTAAAGGGTGTTGGAAATACCTCTCGCCTTTAGGATTTCGTCCCACTCTCGTGCAAGTGCTGTATCAATACCAATGCGGAAGTAAGGGTTATTCTCAACAAATTTTTCAAGAACCGCAAAAGCGTCCTTACCACTTATTTGAGGCTTTACTGTGTGCCCCCGACCATCAGTCTTAAACCCAAGAAGTGTTAGTCGGACTTTGTGCCGATGCTGATAAGCATTTTTGAGGATTTCTTGAAACTCATATTTAGAGCTAACGCCAACTACGTGTTGAACGCTGGATTCAAAGTTTCTACCACCATAGCTTCTCTGATCAAGGCCGTTAGTGACAAGTAGAGACATTAGCTCTTCGATATCCTGTGCAGTTTCGACACTATATGCAAAACCGCCAGCATATTTCTGAATTTCTGTCCACTGCTTAGGATCTTTCAACCAAGCCAGGCTCTTTGTAGTAAAATTAACTACAATATTGCTGTAGTGTAGATTTCTGATAATGTCCATAAACTCCGGATGAAGAGTAGGCTCACCACCACCAAGAGCAACTTCAAAAACTTTCATCCTGCTTAGCTGGTTTATTACACCATCAAGTTCTTGCTTCGGAGCATGCTTCCCCCGAAGCGTGCTATCCATGTAACAAAACTCGCAATTAAAGGGGCAAAAATCAGTGATTTTGAGGTCAACTAGCTCAGGCGCAGATGCTTTATCTGGAACTTCAGCATTTCTCTCAAAACTAAATCTAATTTTTGCACCATTATTGCGGTTAAATAGAGTCCAATAGCCGTGCTCTTCATCTTTTCGAGCCACAAGACCTGCATTACCCTCAAGGGGCATTCCAAGACTAGCGTCTTTACCCTTTGGTTCAAGGGGATGGACGCTATCTGTATTGTCGTTCCCTCCAAGAATAACTAGATCTTCATTTTCAATTAGGTATGCCTGAAACTCTTCGATGAATTGCTTGTTGAGATTCTTTTCATCCCAATTACGAGGAAGGGCAATTTCACTTTGATGATCTACATACCCAGAAACGCCATAACTGTCTTGTTCTAGTTCAAATCCAAAAATCTCTTTGGTTACAGCAAAGGCAACATCGTGGGGGTAAATTCGATTTAGATTAGCATAAATCGTCATGGCAAGATAATCGGTCTTCGCTTCTTTACTTGCAGCAGTAAAGAAATCCCATCCGAATTCTTTGTCGCCAACCCTATTATCTGTAGCCTTCCCCGCTAGCTGATCAAGAAAAATCAACGAGTGGGTAGATGAGCTATTCATAGCTTTACCGAGACGGACATTGTATATTTTCATGGGGATCCTCTCTTTAAGATGAGAAAGTTAAAGTGTTTCCTCTCACTCACCAGGGGCGACCAAGACATAACCGCTCGGCACCACTCCACCAGGTTAAGTTTATTGTCTATCCAAGACATACAGAAGGATCTGAACTGTCAGATTAACATAACTATGTTATGTGTCAAGATTTACTGGAAATTTCTATTGAGACGTTGGAAAACACCTCATTAAAAACAAGGACTGCAATTTGCAGTCCTTGTCTAAATAAAAATCTAACAATTAGAGATAAAAGCCTAGCTAGCATTAGAAGTAGAAGCGGCTTGCAGGAATTTCTTCTTCTGCGAAGATCTCTTCTTCAACCTCAGGCTCTTCTCCTTCAGCTAAAACGTCTACTTCATCTTTCTTCTTACGGAAGAAAAGAAGATAAACAACAATAGCACCAAGAACAAGAGTTAAGCCAGGACCTGTTTTTTCTGCTGCCTGGCCCAACCAAGCTCCGAGGCCACTTTTGCGCGGGGTGTCAGTTACTGTACGAGGTAAATAAGGGTGTCTAACAGGCTTTACGCGAGGCATTAAGTGCTTATAAAGACCGTGTCTGCGGACATCACCATGGCTTCTTGCTACTTTGTGATGAGAATGGCCTAAGCCACTGAATTCAGATTGAATTTCTCCATCTTTTATTTCTTTTTTGTATTCAGCATCACGCATAGCTTGGATATCGCGATAAATGTCTTGATAACCTGCTGCACGAGCTTGTTGTGCCATACTTGCGCCGGGAGGTGCCAATGAAGGACCATCATCAAATCCTGGTCCCTGTAAGTTTAGTTGCTCATAAAGAGGGGCATACAATCCCTGCTTTTTAAACTCTGCCTGGTTACTTGCTTTGTGTTTCATAGATTCTTACCTCTTCAGTAATAATAAGAAAAATACATTAAAAATCCTAAACTTTTTCAGGTAATTACCAGCCTGGCCAAAAGGGATTTCGGTTTTTAACCTGGTATTCAATACAAGCTCGATATCCTCCACGAGGATCTTGGCCTTTATATTTAAAAACTCGACCCTTACGTCCGCTTTCCCATAGCCATAGCTCACCTAATTCCTTTGAGTAAAAGGTTGCGCAAACACTACAATATTCTCTTTCAAAGAGGGTTTGAGGAACAATATTTATAGCCCAACCACTATATTCTTCTGCTTTGTCGAGCATTTTATTCATTTCATATATCTCAACTCTAGAAAAATCTTCTTCTAGAGTCTCCCATATTCCTTCGTCAATCATACAATTATGATAATCAATCTAACTGCACTCAATTTAACCTTTTTGCTACAATTATGAAATGCCTGTTTACATACCATCACTGGAACATCAGCAGAAAATTGTAGATTTAATCAATCCAGTTCGACAAGACAGTGTAAACCTAATAGTTAAGGCAAAAAAGCTTTTAGAAGTTGCGCAAAAAACACGATATGCATATTTACATAAGGCTTTCGGATCACCTAAAGATCTTCAACTTAGAAGAAACCCTGAATATAGGTTTAAAGACTTAATTAAGCTCTCTAATTCTGATCCTGACGCTGATTTTTGGATTTTGAGAAGTGGCAGTGAAAAAAGCATTGGTAAGCCTTTTGATGAACGTGATCCTTACTATATACCCATGGAAAGCCAGTGGGATTTTGATGATAGTCCTAGAATGCCTACAGGCCGTAAAAATGCATATATGGCTAGAGCCCCTAGAAAAGGCTACGACCCAAGAAACCACATTGGAGTCACGGTTCTGCGACAAGACATCTTACTTCCAGAGTTTTTGTTCTATGTTGCTGAATTTACTTGGAAATCTGGTGTTTTTCACGCTTACTGTCATGGCACAACCAAATTAGTCCATCTGAGACAGCGTGATGTGCAGTGCGGATTATCTGTAGTTCTAAATCATTTAAGGAACCGCAGAAATCCTGACGTTGACTTAAGAACTCTTGAAAGGGAATTTGAAGCTCATCCCAGTAAAGTAGCCGCACTCAGGTTGTATGCAGCACGTAAAAGGGCAGGCGACTCCAGCGCTGGTGCGAAATACTATGATTATATTTATGCAGAGGCATTAGAGCAGAACGATTATTTTGCAGATCCTTACGGGAGCATTTATGTAATTGATGGAGAATTTTACTGCAATGATTGTGGTTTTGATGCAGGGCTTGAGGCATTGAGTGAATCAATTCCTTCTAGGTTTTTCCCAACTCAATATGATCACCCAGATATTAGAGACATTGAAATGGATGCAACTCATGAATTTGTTGATAATGAGTTTGCCTCAAAAGGCATATATGCAGCTCTTAGAAAAATAGAGAGAAAAGGTCCAAATTCACTGAGAGACCATATTAATAGAAACGAGCAAATAGATTGCGCTGGGTGTGATGACATTATTAAGTTAGGCACAGACGAAGTTCCTTGGCAAGAAGCTCTTCAAGAATAGATGTCCAAATAGTTTTCTAAACATCCAGGGCTGATATCATAGACTCTTAACCTAAGAGGATATAATGTTCAAATCAATTTGGAATGCTATTGTTTACTTAACCACTTTTCGTTGGCTAACAAATCTCTGGAAGAAAAAACCAGTAATTAAAGAGAAAAAGCCATATGCTCGATTAGAAAAGATTGAGCAACCGATGTATGACACAAATGTGGTCAAAGATGGCTGCTCTCAATTAAATTTTTTCCAAGTTCCACTCGGTGGGACCGCTGCAAAAGCAACTTCTCCAAAAACTCAAACCGAAACAAATATGGATCAGGGAGGCAGCCTTCCATATCCAAAAACATTCTTTATCAAAGGAATCACAGTAACCCCCGATCCAACAGTTCCATATAATACCGCAATGAAAGTTTTAGCTAGTAGCTGGCTGAGAATTTTTGTTGGAACCCGAGACAAACTAGTTATTCCCACTACACATGCAGCCTATGTAGCAAATATGAGTGAATTTAAATATCCTGGTTCGGTATACCAATTTGAAAACCCAATTCGTCTTATTCCACAACAAAACTTCCGAGTAGAAGTTAATTTCCCCACCACCTTAAAGCTAGAGAATGATTCTAAAGTTCCTCTTCGTGTAACCTTGCACGGACATTTTGAGTTTAAGACTTTCCATACTCCCCAAAGCGATGGCACTTGGACGCAACTTTATGGCCACATTGATGAACCTGACGATAAACCAAGGTCACTACTTTATTGCTAATTTGGTAAGATTAGTATATGAAAGTATTTCGGGAAGCTTTTCCTAGTAATCATGCAATCAAGAAGACTGATGCTATGCAACCCATGCACAGCCCTTCTAAGCGAACGAAATATACTTTTCGTGAAGATTATGAGCTAGACAAGCTTCCGGAAAAAGAACGAGTCATCCAACCAAAGGGGTATCGCTGGAAAGATAGCCAAAGGCTACTACAACACGCCAAGCATGCCCCTTTAATGGCTAAAGAAAATTTCTTCCAGAAAATAAAAACTTATTACGACGACGGTATTCAGCAGCATGAGCCCATTAAAGATTTTGGTGCTTATCATGCAAACCAACCAGGCGGTTTTGCTGGCCTAAATAAGATCTTCAATGATCTTTATGGGCACCCTTGGCCTTTCATTGTCCGTAAGCCAAAAATCTATAATGATCGATCCAAAGAAGCTCAAATAGCTGCGCAGATGTCTGAGCGCGAAGCAATGCAAAAACGCGCCGCTGAGTTCGCCCATAAACCTTACCGCAATGTTCATTACCCTTTTCCAGAAGTTATTGGTCAATTTCAACCTAATGAACATGACGGAGTGACTTACAAGAGCAAAGTTCCTCTCAACAAGATTATCAATATATTTCGACAAGATGATATTCCTGTAAAGCGGGTTGAGCATGAGAGATTGAAGAATTTTCTGCCAGCACATAGTAGCAAGCTGCTATATTCAGTTAAAAATCATCTTGGTAAACCTAAAAAGTCAAAGTAATCATTTTTAGATTTCTAGGATGATTCCAATCCCCACTATCTACGGCTTTTAATCCAAATTTAGATCCAATATCCCTTAGTTCTTCAAAGGTTTGCTGAAAAACACCTTCATATTCGTCTTTTTTAGTCCCCTCTATATACGAAACATGAGCAGAGCCTTCTGGATGTAATACGCTGGAAACGTTCTTAAACATTCTTTTTATTTCCTCATTTGGCATATGGCATATAACGCCTTGCGAGAAAATTACATCAAAGTGAGGCTGGCCAAAGCAGTCAAATTCAAATTCCCATGAAGATTTTAAAACAGCTTTTTTATCTGTAAGCCCTTCTTGCTGCAATTTCTCTTCGCCAACCCGAAGTAATTCAGAATTTCCATCCATTCCAAAGTATTTAGACGTGTTTAGGTATTCAATTATTTTTATTGAGCAGCGTAAAGATCCACAACCAACATCAAGAAAAAGATCATCTTTTCTTAACCCTGTTTTCATTAAATATGAAAAAACAGCATCGGGTAACTTAGGAAGTATTCCTCCTACCCAATGATCAGCCTCTTCATGTGTAAATTGATGTGCTGCTATTGCTCGATATCTGTTTCCTTTTCCTAAGGTCTCATTATATTTTCTTTCATAATCATTCATAAATTCATTATCACCTATTCGTTAAATAAAATCTACATAACTAGAAAAATGCGAAGGATACCCAAATCGACTCAAGTCCTGATTTTTCAGCGAGTTACTCTTTTTCAAAAAAACTTCAAACCGGATGACACTGCCTCCCTCCCTCGTAGTCATTGGGGGCAGAAAGGAGGACATGACAACCGAGTGAGAACACTACTATTTGCGGTGTTCGCTTTTTACTTGACAGTTGCCCCGCAACACACAGTCATGTAGGGAGCAGGCCAGGAAGTGGCGCGTGAGGAACGAGAAGAAGAGAGTGAAGACTTTCTTGAAGATTATCCAAACATGTTAATTGCTGGACCAGAAAAACCATAACCTGGGGTGGCATGTACCAAGGGGGCGATTGGCACTTGCAATGCCGATGTGTTGGGTTCAATTCCCATCCACTCCATAAAATGGGTCTGTGGCAGACATAGAAATGCACCTGCCTCTTAAGCAGGATTATCTGGGTGCGGATCCCAGCGGACTCATCTGTTCATTTACAATTTGGAAGCTTCGTGGTGCTGGGCCTGAGAGAGCCCAACTGGTTGTAACCCAGTCGCCGTTTGGCTGAGTAGGTGCGAATCCTATCACCACGATACATTACCGGTGTGCGCCAACGCGGGAGAGTTGGGTCTGACTGTAAATCAGATGCTTAAGCTGAGTAGGTTCGAATCCTATCACACCGATCAACCCTAGCTTAACAGTTAAAGCAGCTGTTTGTTAAACAGTTAGATCTCGGTGCAACTCCGGGGGGTTGAGCTTATTCAGCTCTGGCGTAATTAGCAACGTGTTCCGCTGTTACCGGAAGGTTCTGGGTGCGAGTCCCAGGGGCTGAGTTTATGCCACTGTGTCGGAATTTAGTAGACGAGCAATCCTGAGACGATTGTGCCTGTAATGGGCGTGCATGTGCAAGTCATGTCGGTGGCATCTTCGACCTGTAGTAGACTAGTTATCACGCCACTCTGATAAAGTGGAAAAGGTGGAGCGTAACCACCCAGGTCGATTTAGCTCGCATTGGGGTAATAGTAGCCCGCTTGGTTGTGAGCCAAGAGGAGATGGCGCAAAACCATCATCGAGTATTTTATTTTGAATAGCATCTTCGTAAAAAAGTTTTGCTATTATCAAGAAATGAGAACGCGAAAAAGAAAACCACGTAGACGCCGTAACCGTTCCTCCGTAAGAATTCCAGTTAAGCACAAAGGCTTACTAGAAGTTCCTAAGGGCAAGAGTGTTCGGCAGTTACCTCTAAGACACTTTGTTAAGCTTGCAAAGAAAAAGGGCTATGCTAAAGTCTCAAGAGGATTAACAAATCTTCAGGTTTGGAACAAAAACCGCAGTCCTGGTCTTTCAAAATGGGCCAAGAGAATGCGGGAGCGTCTAAGTGACGCAATGGGGAGAAAGAAGCGAAAAAGCCGCAAACGCCGTGTTCGTAGAAAATCACGAGCAAAAAGCCGCACTCGCCGCAGAAAGAACCCAGCTCGCAGAAAGAAAAAATTAAGCCGCAGCCGCAAAACTCGACGTAAAGCCCGCTCCAAGAAGCGGAGCGCAAAGCGCAAAACACGCAAGAAAACCAAACGTCGCGTTCGCCGCAGCGCAAAGAAATCACGCAAACGTCGTAGACGTTAAAATTCAATTCAGAAAGGAAGGGTATTCCCAACAACAATGAAAAGAAATCGCGAAAGAAAGAGCACTTCACAGAAGTAAGCCTCAAACATTCCTGTCAGTGGGAAAATTGCAGGAACCATATCAAAGCTAGATTAGTTCGAATTAAAAAGGTTCCTCCAAAATATTGTTACGAACATTATTATAAATCACAAGGTAAGCCTTCTCCTAAAAAAGCAAGAAGACTAAGAAAGAGAAGGCAAGATGATGATTACTATTAATTATCATGCACTACTGCTACTTTTCTAAGTAGCCACCTTGGTGAATAGGGAAAAAGGTATCCCGCAAGGCTCATAACCTTGAGGTTCCAGGTTCAAGTCCTGGTTCACCATTCGACGCGCGTTAGAGCAGTCCGGTAGCTCGCTAGGCTCATAACCTGGAGGACAATGGTTCGAATCCATTACGCGCTATAAATCAAATTGTATTTCTGCTGAAGTTATTTTCTTAGCAAAGTGCATCAGCCGCATCTGACCAAGGCTAATTGAATCTGTCGCAACTTTTTCAGGAACACCTTTTATAATAAGTTGCGCATACGCTGCCTTAGCTAAATCATTTATTGATGAGCCAGGCGGTCCATATTCACAATATGCAGCTAGTCTCGACAGGCGTTCACTCATAGGCACTTCAGTGCCTTCAGTGCTAGTAACAATTTCTTGAGGACCTTCTCCAGCAACCATTTCGCGGGCAAGATCAACATCCCAAGAATGTAGATTATCAACCCAATGTTTATAATAAGCACGGGCTTCATCACGGGTTGGGTTCCTAAAATAATGCATAAGCTTATTTTACCAATTTTACAGCCCAAATTGCTATACTGTAGCAATGACACCTCGGGCAGTCTTTGAAGAAGTTTGGCATCACCACAAAGATCTACTAAAGATTTTCGGTGCTGTTGTTCTTTTCGGAGGAATAGGTTTCTATTTCGTTGAAAAAGACGCTCAAGACATTTCCGTAGAGGATAGTTTTTGGTGGTCACTTATGACCGCAGCTACAGTAGGAACAGCAGACGTAGAACCAAAAACATGGCAAGGTAAATGGTTATTAAATGCCCCAATCACACTTGCCAGCGTAGCTTTTATGGCTAACTTGTTTAGTCGTATTACAAAGCATCACGTTGAAGATGCTTTCCGTGCTAATCGTGATTTACTTACGAGAGCACAGCTAACGCAAACACAACCAAAACAATTGTCCAGCTTCACGCTGTAGTAGTTCGCTACTATAGAGGAACTTCAGGACATCACTGCTTAAGGTGGCAGAGCATTTAAGAAGCGCCGGTTTGAGTCCGGAAAGACGAAGCACGGGGGTAGGATTCAGTTGCCAAGCCCGCAGCGTAATGAGAAAAGCGTCGGGGAGTCTAGAGTGTAGGTGACAAGCACGCTTAAATGTTCGTTATGACCACTGAGGATGCAAGCCAAACAGATCGGAGCCGGTGAGCGGGGTGCTGATGATCGGGTAGGTGCAGCCGCAAGGCACGAAGCAATTCGTAGATAGATGTGAAGCCTCGACAAAATCCTGGGTATCGGACAATTGTAAATACAAGCCGAATAGAGAAGCGAAGGGCGTATTGATATTTAGCAACGTGATCACAATTCTGCTATTTATCTCTAGCTAACCTGGATCGTGGATCAGAACCCTAATAGTCGTTCAGTCCGTTGATGGAAACGGAGGGCTGATGTTCTGGCGAACGGGGCTAGGTGCAAATCCTAGGTTCTGCGTTTAAAATTACCAGTTGCATGTCTATGTTTAGCTGCGCAAGATATACATCTTTCTGCTCTGCTTGATATAAGCTTGTCACAATCTTTACAAGATTTTGGTTCTTTAGCCATTTTCTGATTACGGCCAGCATAGGTTGGAGTATCCATGTGGCAAAGAGGGCAAAGTAGACGCAAATTGGATAAACGATTGTCCGTATTTTTCCCATTTATATGATCCAAATGAAGATAATTTAGGAGTGGTCTATTTAGGGTTACTCCCCTTAGTGGACAGATGTCACTGTAGCATCTAGCTTCTAATAGCTCTTCCTTTAGAAGCCGTTTTTTAAGTGTTGTTGTATTCAAGTAATCACTATTTTCCACAAGAACTTCTTCAAGAGGTCTTTTCTTTGTCCAATCATGAGTTCGATTTTTTAAATAAGCTTGCCCAAGAAGGTGTTTTGTATCGATCTTAAATTTTTTTATACAAAATTTTAGTTTTGTATAATTTGAGCCTGATATTGCTTTAAAGCCCAGTTTGCGCAGTATTTCTGCGTAAGAGATTGATTGGGAAACTATTTTGCTTAACTCTTCAGAAGAGATCTCATTAAGTATAGAATTTTTTGCCATAGCAAAAACATAACACATTTTTAAAAACTTTCAATAAGTCACCTTGGCGAAATAGTAGCCGCGCAAAATTCAAAATTTTGTTCCTTCGGGAGTGCAGGTGCAAATCCTGCAGGTGACATTTATTCATAAAGGAGAAAATTATGAAAACCAAAGTCCGTGGAGTTCGAAACTATAACGTAACCCAATCCCTTCAGCGGAGGCGGGTTCACTAACCTCATAAGTGAGTTATTGGAATATCGAGGTTATTACTACCTAGAAATTCCAACTCTAATTTCAGAAAAAACAGTTGAAAAGTGCTTGGCTAACACCAATAACAATGCTTTTAAACTAGACGATATGGTGCTTATTCCTGAAGCTACGCAGTATATTGCCAACTTAGGGACGAACACTCTGGGGAAATCAAAAGTTTATTACATTGCCCGGTGTTTTAGAAAAGAATTATCAACTAATGCTAATCGGCTAAGAGAATTCACTCAAATTGGAGTCGAGTATCTCGGAGATAATCCTCTAGACTGCTGCCGAGACGTTCGAAAAGACGCCTTATGGCTCTTTAAACAACTCAAAGGCAATGCAGGCTGGAAATTAGTTGATAACGCCGAACGTGGATTAAATATTTACGTTGGTGACAAGGCTTTTGAGATTAGCAGCGATAGCGGAATTCAGTTGCTTGGAGGTGGTCCTTATCGAGAGGGTGCAGGCTGGGCAATCGGACTTGAGCGATTTATGAACGACGGTCAAATAAGGATTTAGAAAAATCCGAAACGCGGTGACAGCCGCCTGCCCCTCCTCAGTCATAGGGGCAGAACACAACGGGGACAGGTGTAGGTAGGTTGCATATTCGCCTTGGACGCGAAAGGTGCTGGGTGCAAGTCCCAGGTCTCCGATCAAATTATCCGCCATTAGGATATGAAGTAAACTCTGCCCCTGTCACGGGCAAGAAACGGGTGCAAGTCCCGTATGGCGGGTTTGGAAGGTAAACCAGACAAGCGTGCTGGAGCGCCCTGCTAAGGCGTCTGGTCATTAATTTGACTGCGGTGCAAGTCCGCTGCCTTCCTTACAATGCGGATATGGTGTAGTGGTAGCCCGAAACTTTGCCAAGGTTTAAGCCCGGATTCGATTTCCGGTATCCGCTTTCTGCTCCGGTGGCCTAACTGGTAACGGCGTCTGGTTTAGAACCAGAATAGTGGGAGTTCGAATCTCTCTCGGAGCATTTATTAAGGACAGTTGGTGTCAACAGTAGCACACGGGTCTGAAGAACCCAGGGTGGGGGTGCAATTCCCTCACTGTCCATGTGAGGTAGTTTAAAGGCCGCCATGTTTTGGAGAAGGGAAATCTTCAAAAAAGCTAATCTTGGCCAGAAAAAATACCGCTGCGCGCACGGAGATGCAGGTGCAATACCTGCCCTCACAGCCATGCTCATGTAGCTTAACTAGTAGAGTCTCAGCCTGTCAAGTTGAAGGGTGCGGGTGCAACTCCCGTCATGGGCGTATCAGAATAAAAACGGGCCGACAGTTTTCGGTTATCGACCTTCCAAGTCCGAGTTCCAGGTGCAAATCCTGGCCCCTGCTTTTCGTGTAGGGGTGGTGTAATTAGTAACACGTGCAAAAAAACCACGAAGACGCTCTTTTGCTCGTTTAAAATTCAGCTTCCAAATTGATTATCGCTTGCGTCGCTTACGCTTTTTCTTGCGGGCACCAATTGCCTTTTTAATTTCAGCTGCTTCCATACAGAGCTTTAGTCCGCGCATTGTCCCAAATTTGTACCCAGCCACACCTGCTACGACAGCAGCAGCAATAATCCATGGAGTCATTGGGCGTAAATGAGCTTTTAGCTCAGTTAGCCAATCACCGAAACCAGCACGCTTATATGAGCCAAGAAGAGGAATAGGATTTCCAGCAGCCGCAGCACAAGGCGCACAATTGCCTAAACGATTATAGGAACCAAGCATTGGCATTGGATTTCCGGCTGCAGCAGCGCATGGTATACAATTTCCTAATCGACTCATTCTTACTCCAACACTCATCATACAAAATATAAACGGTTAAATCTAGCGCCCACATCTCTTTATGTTACTATTGGGCTATGAGTGAAGAAAATATTGCTCCGGAATCTGAAGCCGGATTTGCAGAAGAGCCATCTGACAGTCAAAAACTAGCTATGCTCCAAGAAGCTATAATGTCTTGCGAGCAAAATATGGCTGTTCTTCAAGAACAGAGAGACTCTTACCTGGATCAACTCAAGCGAGCCCAGGCTGAGTTTCAGAACTATAAAAAGCGCGCCAGCCGTGAGCAGGCGCAGATTGAACAGCGTGTAGCTAGAAAATTTCTTGAAGAATTACTTCCTGTGCTAGATAACCTCGACTACACAGTCTCATCATTAGATGAGAATTCAGAAATCTTTAAGCCCATCTTAATGATCAAAGAATCATTTTGTAAAGTTTTGAGTGAGCGGGGAGTAACAGCAATTGATCCAGTTGTTGGGGACCCTTTTGATCCAGAAATTCACTCTGCGATTAGTGTTATGCCTTCAGATGTCGATCATCAGCAAGTGGGCCACATTGTCAGACGCGGTTATGCCATAGGTGATCAAGTATTCAGACCAAGTGATATAGTAGTATTAACTCCCAAAACGTAAGTAATTCAAATAATTAACTGTATCATTCAGCAATCTGCCCTTCACTTCGTGAAGGGCTTTTTTATTGGCTTCCACTTGGGCTTCCCGCAGCAAAGGGTCTTTAGCTTTTCGCCAATCATCTAAACGCTGCTTTCTAAAAAACAGATCTTTCCGGGTGATCCCTCCCAAATGGAAAATCATATCTTCGTATACGCTTCCTGCAAGATAATGATCTTCTCCTCGGTTAGAGCGAATCAAGGGCTTCCAAGCAATTTTCTCCTTATATATCTTAAATCCATATCCCCACCCGCTGTCGCAGCAGTGTGGGCTATCTTTTAAGTATTGCTGGTATTCTTCAGTCTGCTTAATTTCTTCTTCTAAAAGCAATTGTGGGAATAAATCATACCAATCCCTTCCAAAAAAGATAAAACTAGTGTGAGGCTTATAGTCAAGCTCTTCATCTCGCCTAATTGCAACTAGTTTAGTATTTTTCAGGTGTTCAATACAGGAAACATCCCACACTTTAACTGGAAAGCTATCCATATGGAATATAGCAACATGAGTGCAGCCATCTTTAAAAGCAATCTGGATTAACTGCTCCAAATAAAATGCATGTTCTTTAAACCCCTTTTCGGGCGTTCGATCTAATTTGCAAATGGCGAGTCGATCTTTGTCTAGGAGTGATTTATCTTCAGTTCTAACCGCTCCTGCATAAATTTGAAATTGATTTTGAGTAAATTCAGAAATTTTTGAATAGTGCAAATCAAATAGTGCTTTATTGGTTTCGTCTAGTAAGTAAACAACTAATATTCCTATTTTTTGCATAAGAAACCCCTTGGATTTGAGGTTAGTAAAAATTTCTCTTTAGATCTATCAATTGTGAACTGGGTGGATTCCTTCATAAACTCATCTACAGCTTCCATAGGCCCGGGGCCTTCATCAGGAGCATAGTTAGTAAAAACAGGATTACCATTTAGTTTTGTGTCTTCCACAATCAAATAGCACCCTGAAGTAACTAAAGGGGCATACATTTTCATTTCCTGTAAAACATGATCTTTAGTGTGGCAAGAATCTAGAAGAACCATTGTTGTTCCGTTCCTTAAAGCTTGGATTTCTTTTATCACGGCAGGGTCAACAGAACTACCCACTATATAGTCGATTCTAGGATGTTTAGGTAAATTTTTTCGAGACTTAATGTCAACAGATATAACACGTCCCTTTCTATTTAAATCGCACATACTAGCCAAGAATAGCGCTGAGCCCCCTCTTAGAGTTCCCGTTTCTATAATGCAGTCTGGCTTTGTGTCGAAAATAATTTCTTGCAATACAAACAAATCAGTGGGATATTTATAGACTTCGTAGCCCAACCACATCGCCTGTTTTTTATTGTCTAAACGATCTTGGAAATAGTACTTATGGAATTCATCAATTACATTCATCACCAATCATGATAACATAGGATATGCTAAAAAGACTACAGGCACTAGACAAACCTATCGAAGTCATCATAGTTGGGGCTGGGGCTATGGGCGAAGGGCTTTTTTACCAGTGCCACACCACTCTGGGCCTTAAAGTCAATGTATTGTGTGATTTAGACTTAAACAAGTGTATCGCCTGCGCAGAAGAAAACAGTGTAAGTTATTCTATAGTAAGTGATTATTATGAATTATGGGATACCATTCAAAGGGGCGAGCTTGCAATATGTCAAGATGGTAACCTAGCTGCTTCTGCTCCGGGGGACGTTTTCATTGAGAGCACCAATACAATTCGAGAAGGAGTAGAATTCTGTTTAACAGCTATAGAAAATGAGCTTCATTTAGTAATGATGAATGCCGAGGTAGATCTTGCCTTCGGACCTCTGTTACTTAAGAAGTGTCAGGATAATGAGCTAACCTACACAAGTTGTGATGGAGATCAACATTGTGTTCTAAAGCGAATTATTGATGATATCACTCTTTGGGGCTTTGATGTTCGGATGGCAGGGAATATCAAAGGTTTCCTCGATACATATTCCAATCCAACTAAAATTATTCCCGAAGCAGATAAAAGAAGTCTTGATTACAAGATGGCTACAGCTTACACAGATGGAACTAAGCTTCACATTGAAATGGCTCTCCTAGCTAATGCTCTTGGTTATCTTCCAAATGGCCCTCATATGACTGGTCCGCGCCTTTCTCACGCAAAAGACACCCTAGAACATTTTAACTTCCAGCAGTATGATCCGGCTCTTAAAGATCTATACAACGCAAACCGGCTTCTTACTGGAGCCCCTGTGGTCGATTACATATTAGGCTCACAACCAGACGGCGGAGTCTTTGTAGTCGGCTATTGTGATAACGCTTACCAAAAGCGAATGATGAAATACTACAAGATGGGATCTGGTCCTTTTTATGTTTTCTACCGACCTTACCACTTATGTCACGTCGAGGCAGTTGAATGCATAGTCTCTGCAGTCTTAGATGGAGAATCATTACTTCAACCCGACCAGGGATATTTAACAAATGTCTTCGCTTATGCCAAAAAGGATCTTGAAAAAGGACAAACACTTGATGGTTTAGGCGGATATACATGCTACGGGCTCATTGAAAGCGTTCGAGACCAAGAACCTTCCCAAATTATAAACAATACGGGAGATGGTTTACCTATTTGCTTAGCCGAGAATGTAGTACTTAACAAAGACATTTCTAAAGATAGTCGAATAAGACTTCAAGATGTTAACCTTGATGTTTCCTCACCAGTTTTTGATCTTTATCAAAAAGCATGTATGCTATAAATAAAGTATGAAGGTATTTGGCATTGGCGCTCCCCGAACAGGCACCACTAGTCTCGGCAGAGCATTTACAATCCTCGGGCTCAACCAAAAAGGTTGGGATCCTGTTCTCCAAGAACATTATGAGAATAGAAATTTAGGCATAATTTATGAAACGGTACCCCAATTTGACGCCTTTCAAGACGGCCCATGGAACATGAAACATTTTTATCAACTTTTAGATAAGGCATTTCCTAATAGTAAATTTATCTTAACTGTTAGAGATGTTGCTAGCTGGTCAATAAGTCATGAACATTGGTTTTCTAGGGACAAAAAACCAAAAATTGAAGAGAAATATTGGATAGATAACTACGACAAAAATGCTGAAGCCCAAAAATACTTAACCCGAAATCAAAAAGTCATTGAATACTTCAAAGATAAAGATCAGTTACTTGTGTTAGATGTTGTTGGAGGTGAGGGCTGGGTCAAGTTGTGCCCTTTTCTTGAAAAGCCAATTCCTAATAAAGATTTTCCTTGGAGAAACAGACTATGCAGCTAAAACTAGTCATAGTTGGAGGCAATGCCGAACAATGGATAGATCGGTGTCTCAGTTCGGTAAGCAACCAAACCGATTCTAACTGGGAAGCTTGTGTTGTCTTAGATCCTGTTGGAGATAAAACCATTGAACGGGCTCAAAAATACGCGTCGGACAAGATCAAGATCATAGCCAACCGAACTCAGCAATTTCAAAACCTTAATTTCTTAAGGGCTATCAAAGAATTAAATCCTGATGACGAGGACATAATTGTTCTAGGGCCAGATGCCGATGATTGGCTTTATGACAGCAAAGCACTTTCTATAGTTAGAAACTACTATGAAAATTATCCTGAATTGCTGGCTACATATGGAGGATTAGCCAGACTCATTAACAACAAGATCCAATTTTTCTCCGAAAAGGTTGTCCAGAACCATAAAACCTTTACCGAACAGCAATTCAAACAAGGAATTCGTAAATTTTGGAGTGGGTGCCACCTCAAAACAGTTAAATATAAACTCTTCAAGCGAATCAAGTATGAAGATATTCTAGATCCACAAGGCGAGCCCTTACAGGTAAACGGCGATATGGCTGTCATGGTTCCAATTTTTGAAATGGCAGGCTTTGATCGAGTCAAAAGAATTAACGAAATCCTTTATGTCTACAACCATTCCACGCCCTTTATGGATGAAAAATGCAAGAAAGATGAGCAGTTACGAATAAGGGCTTATTTGGAAAGTAAACCTCCCTACGAAAGGTTTGAAGACTAATGCTATGTATGACGCTCCCTGTCCGCAATGAGGAAGACATACTCCAGTTATGTCTTCAGTTCCATTTAGAAAGAGGTGTCGATCACATCATTGCAATTGACAATCTTTCTGAAGATGGTTCTAGAGAGATACTGGAAGCTTTTGCCAAGACTGGACAATTAACACTTCTCGAATCAGATAGTGAAAACTATGACCAGCCTGGCTGGGTTAAGCGCATGACTGAAGAGGCAAGTAAGCTTGGCGCGGACTGGGTTTTTCATAATGATGCTGACGAGTTTTGGTATTCAGAAACACCATTAAAAGAGATTCTTCAATCAATCCCTAAAGAGACAATAGCCGTATCAGTAGAGAGATGGAACTATGTTCCAGTAGATGAGCTTCCTTGGTATAAAACACACATATATCGAGACAACGAATCACTAAACACCTTTGGCAAACGCATCCTCCCAAAGATAGGCGTTAAGCCTCTTCCACAAATCACCACACGGGCAGGTAATCACAAGGCATTTATAGACAATAAGCAGGTTTTAGCTCCATTAATACCGGAAATAGAAATATTCCATTTCCCAATACGAGGCTACAAACAGTTTGAGCGAAAAGTTGAGATCGGAGGTCGAGCTTACGGCAGCAATCCTGGCCTTTGGCAAAAGACTCCAATTATTGAACTATACCGACATTTTCAAAGCGGCACACTGCGCAGTTACTATGAACAGCAATTGATTTCTAGCCATGAAAACCAAGAACGACTCAAAAAAGGTCTTATCGAACAAGACCTTCGATTCTACAACGCAATCTCCCCATTTCTCAAAAATTGCTTGTCATAATAGCCACTTCTCCATCCTTTACCTAAAGGAATACTAGAATAGACTTGTAACCAAATGCTGCGCTGAAAATCACTACCATTTCCTTCACTACTATGTAAAGTGTTTCCTGTCCATATTCCGACATCACCGGGCTGGGCGTCTATAGTTTCTGTATTTTCTATATTTGGATCTTTAATCTCAAAATCCTTTTTTGAGGTCTTATCTAGAGCCAAAAATCTTAATCCCCCACAATCAATATTGTTAGGAGTTAAAAACCAACAGGTCGTAATTGCTTGATACCTACCCTCAAACTCACCTTTTGGGTCGCTGGTGTAAAAATTGTCAAAATGCCAAGGAAAAGGGTAATCTTCCATGGGCTGTTTTATGACAAACTGATCATTAAATAGATAAGCTTCAGGCCCCAAGTATTCTCGAACTATACCTGCCATTAGATCACTGGTCATCATTTGGAAAAGTTCGAGATATTGTGTGCTATACATATCCATAGTTTTCCAGTGATGGGTAGACCCGAAATCTTTGGGCTGAGCGAACTTAGCCATATGGTCGGGATAGATTTCATTTCCGATCTTTAAGGCCAATGATACCCACTCCGATGGAATAACACTCCTTAAAATCACAAAGCCTCGTGTTGAAAATTCCTCTAAGCTCATAGCTTTAGTATACTAAGTGTGTGAAGCTCTTACCAACCGCACAATTACCACTTTTTGAGACAATTGAAATTGAAACACAGAATGTCTGCACACGAACTTGCTGGTTTTGTAAGTGGGGCCAGCTTCGGGAAGAAGAGCCCCTTACTCGAATGTCTTGGGAAATGATTGAAAAAATCTTACATGATTTAGCACAGCTCAAATTCTCGGGCAGACTTTCTTGGTATGGAACCAACGAAGCACTTAGTGACAAACGTATCTTTGATATTCTAAAGCTTAGCCGAGAACGAGTTCCAACCGCTAAACTTGTTTTAACCTCAAATGGAGATTTAGTTAGCCAGGAAGTATATGATCGTCTTATTGCTTCTGGCTTAGACCGACTTGGTATCAGTATTTATGATCAAAGAACTTATGATAGGGTCATTAAAATCAAAGGTGATAAGCTCACATTAATGAACATGATGGATCCTCGATTTGAAGAGCGAATGATTGTTAATCGTGCCGGAAATATCGAAGTAAAGAAACATGCCCCACAATTAGAACAAGTCAAACAACTTAAATATTACAAAGAAAACTGTCAAAGACCAAGTTCCGGTATGTGGGTTCGGCCAAATGGCGATGTAGCTTTATGCTGTGAGGATACTTACGGTGATGTTGTGTTTGATAATGTAATGAATGCCTCACTAGAAGACATCTGGTTTAATAATTCTAAGCTAAATGACTATAGAAACAAACTTGCTGCCTCGGGTAGAAAAGGATTGCCCCTCTGTGAAAACTGTAGTCACAAAGGGGGCAAAAATAGCAAAGACTGGCTAGATACTGATCACCCTCTAAGGATACGCTAATGAGTCTTGAATCCCTTAAAAACGCTTTTCCATGGCCCGATACAATGCCAAAACTGTCTCCAGATTCGCATGGCTGGTTTTCAAAACATAATATTGAAATGTTCAAACCCCTCCTGAAAGATAAAACAATCATACTAGAAGTTGGCTCTTGGTTAGGATTATCTGCCCGCTTTTGGCTCCAAAATTCTAGCGCTACAGTCGTATGTGTAGATACTTGGCAAGGTAGTGAGGAGCACTTTACTGATAATGAATGGTCCTCAAAAATTCCCACTCTCTTTGAGACTTTTTGCGTTAACCAGTGGCAGTGGAGAGATCACCTCATCCCAATTAAGAACACTTCAATCGAAGGAATGAAGAGGGTTGCTGAACACGGAGTTGAGCCGGATCTAATTTATATCGATGCTAGTCACAGTTATGAAGATGTGTTGGCAGATATAACTACAGCAGATGCACTATTTCCTAATGCGCAAATTATAGGTGATGACTGGAATTGGAAAAACCTAACTCGCAACATGGAAAAAACAGTCCAAGCTGCAGTCATCGACTTTTGTCAGACTAAAAACTACACCCCTGTAGCTAATCATTGGGCCTGGATTATAGAAAAAAACCCGGCGGCGAATCCGGAAACACAAATCTAGCACTTTTCCTTCCAGACCAATTTGTTCTAGAAGGGCCATGCGGAAGATGTAGAACTGTTAGTTTATCATTTAGTTTTATCTTAGCTTTTTTTGGCCAGCGTCTATTAAATATACCGTCAGTGCAATCACTAGTTAGATGGCTATTTGACTTCCAGTCAAATTCAAGCCCTTTATCTGTAAGCCCTAACCACTCTTTAGAGGCAGACATTTCCGGATAAACAGTATCATATTGTTGAATATAGCTGCTAGCTATATTGAATAATTGAAAATAGCCAAAAGGTCCCGACCATCTTTTGGGTGACCCAGGCGGCAAAACACCCTCCCAATCATGTATTGTAATTTTGTTCCGCAAGAATACACTTAGTTGACTTTCATGTGCGGGCTGTTTCCGGTTTACCCAGTAAAGGGCATCTTCATCGAGATTTACTTGGTCTAGTTCTTTTCTAAAATTCTGTCCCAGAATGATATCAGCATCTAAGTGTAACACCCACTTAGGATCTTCCATTTGTGCAATGCCCTCATTTATTGCTAGACCTTTCGTGCCATTGGCATCAAATGGTTCATCACTGCTTCTAATTACACATTTTGCACCATTTTTTTCAGCTATATTCTGAGTTGCTAAATCATTTCTATCAGTAACTACCACAAACTCATCAAAATGTTCTATGTTGTGTGGAAGCGTCCACGTTAAGTAATCATCATAGTTTACACAAGTAACTATGCCACTAAGTTTCACGATACCATCCTATTGTCTTTTCGATTCCTTCCTTTAAACCAATAAATTGGTAGCCGGGGATTTGTTCTAACAGTAAAGCGGTGTTTAATACTTGCTGCTTTATTTCTAAATGTGTAGATTCTTTTTGACGAGTTTCATATCCTTGTTTCCAATCAAGAACTTCAAATATAGTTTCAAAAACACTTTCGATACGATGAGATTCTCCCGTGCCAATATTTATTATGCCACGATATTCCAATTGCATAAGTTGAATCATGATTTGACAAGCGTCAGTAATAAAGAGAAAGTCTCGCAAGTAATCCGCAACTCCTTCATAAAGAAAAGGTTTTTGGCCTGCAATCACTTTCGAGATAGTTCCAGGAATAAGGCGAGAAACATTTGCATCTCCAGGGCCATAGAGATTTGCGCTTCTAACATTAAATACAGGAAGTCCAAAATTTACTCGATAGCTTTCTGCTACATACCCACTACAAGCTTTACTTGCCTCATAAATACCATAAGGCTGGAGCGCACTTGTTTCTTTCAAAGGCTGATTAAGGTTATGCCCATAGCTCTTATCACTGTCCATACACATAATTCCCTTGACACCGCCCACAATACGAGCCGCTTCAAGAACGTGGGCCGTTCCCATAACATTAACCTGAAGACAACTGAGAGGGTCTTTAGAACAGTATTTTACGATGGGATTAGCCGCACAATGAAATATGTATTCAATTTGCTTGCTGCTAAGAATATTTCTAATGCTGTCAAAGTCAGTTATATCGCCATAAATAACTTCTGAATTTGCAATGCTTTCCGGGAATGTCTTTTTGCGGTTATGCGCTAATGAATAGACATTAGCTTCGAGTTTGACTAGCTCACCTACTAGATTGCTCCCAAGAAAGCCTGTAGCTCCTGTCACTAGTATGTTACTGTTTTTTAAAATAGCCATGTTGTGCATACCCTGATAGCAATGAACTTACTTGCTCTGGTTTATCCCTAAAAAACTCCTCGCATGCTATTTTTACACCAGGACAATTATTAGGGTTTGTTTTAAGCTTTTCTTCTACGTTAGCGACAAAATAGTTCGTTTCATAAAGCTTTTTTACTCTTTGCGAAAAATCAAGGTCACAATAGTCATCAACTATAACTACTGCTCCAGGTACTAGTTTTGGATAAATGGCTTCTAATGCTATTTTTGTGCCCTCATAAAAATCAAAATCAAGATGAACAAAACAGATTTGGTCAGGAAGCTCGTGAGCAGTATCTTTAAACCAGCCTACATGAACGCGAGGCATCTTAGCGCCGAATTTTTTAAATCGTCTTTCCAAAATACCAAGATTTGATCCACACCCACCCGTTTTAAGAGTAGTGCCCTCATCCTTAGCATGTTTTTGAGGCAATCCTTCAAAGCTGTCAAATACATGCAACTTCTTATCAGAATTATAGAGATCGAGGGTTTTTTGCAGCATAATAGCCGTATTGCCATGGCAACACCCCAATTCGACTAATTCTCCAGGTAAATCTTGCAGGAGTATTTGTGAAAGTAAGTAAAATAGATTTATTCCCTGAGGAATGCTTAGCATTCCGCTGTCTTGTAAGACCTCTGCAATAAATATATTTTCCACGTCATCATTATAGTTTAAAAACGCGACTTAGGAAACTTTGGATGGTATACTCGGGCTATGGGCTTTAAATTTATTATCTTCGGACAGGCTAGAAGCGGAACTACAACACTTCTTGAAACTCTTCGTCTCCATCCACACATAAATGCTATCACAGAACCTTTCAACTTAAGTAGAGCCGGGTGGGGGCATCAATATGTAGATGACAATCGCTGTTTAAATCAAGTAAGCCGAGCTTTAAAACAGTTAACTAAAGAAGTGGATGGATTTAAACACCTAGTCGAACAAGGTAGTAGCATTACTAATAGCGCAATATTAGACTCAGCAGACTACGTAATCACACTTCGAAGAAATAATCATATGCAAACGGTGTTATCTAACTTTATTTGTCAACAAGCAAATCACTGGCGAACAGATAGAAGTGCGGTTGAAAACCATATTTATGTTCCAATTGATATGGATAAATTCAAATCAGCTTTAAAGCTTCAAAAAACAAAATTCAAACACTATGATGATTATTTAGTTAAGAACAATATTCCTCATTACCATCTTATTTATGAAAATTTTTATCAACAATCTGCTGGAGAAAAATTTAAAACTATATCTGGACTATTTTGCAATATGGGTCTTAAGAAGATTAAGGATCCACTTCTTATTTCTCAAATTTATCAAAAACTCGACCCTGCTAATTCAAAGTTAAATAGTCACAAGGTCTATAGAAAAATTCCAAACATAGAAGATCTTGATCAATTAAGCTCAGAAGAAAATGGCTATTTATTTAATCAAAGCGAGGAGTAATTCTTCCTTGCCAATTCGCTCCCTCACTATATCCGCCCCCTGCTGGCAAGTGAATTACTGAGTAAGGCAAGCAAAGTTGTGTTTCAAAACTGAGCGCAAAACGCAAATCACTTTCTGATGCATCAGAGCTATTTTCAGGATAGTTAATCCCTGATTCATTAAAAAATATTTGAGTATATCCCAAAGGTAAGTATTTATTGATAACTTGGTTATCAAGTCTAAAATGGCTTGGACTTAGCTTTTGCCAACGCTTGGTAGAGCCCCCAGATAAATAATCCTTCCACGCCTCTTTGTTCGGGCACATTAGACGAGAACATCCATAAATAGGGCCTTTAGTTAGCTCAGACCCCTTAGGAGGAGGATTCGAATACCAAATGTCTGCATCTAGATGACAAACCCACTTATTTTTTAGAGCTTTGAGCACTTCATTTATAGCACGACCCTTATTGAAGATATCTCCATGCGTATAAAAGCTATCTGTAACCAGTAGTTCAACACCTTGTTCTTTTGCTAATTGCTGGGTAGCAAGGTCTTCTTTGCTAGTTATGACCACTACACTATCAAAATATTGCTTATTATTTGGCAAAGTGATGTTAAGGTAATCGTCATAATTTACACAAGTGGTTACGGCTAGCATAGTTTTTCGTAAATCTCCGAATTTGCAAAGGAATGTAGAAAAGCTTCTCGGGTAAGATCGCCCTTGGGGAGTTCTACTAAGTATTCATGAGCAGCTTTAATACAAGAAAGGTCTGCAAGTTTCTGAGAAGCTTCCTGTAAAGATTCATAATAGAGGGGATAACCTTCTCCAAGATACTCTACAACAGGTGCTAAGCGGTTAACAATGACAGGAGTATTTCTGACGATACATTCAATAATTGCATTATTCGCACTACTATCTATGAGATCCAAAAAAACAACATTCATAGATAGTAAATCATCGTAATCTTCATTTTTTTGGAAACCAAGTTGACTAACACTTTTCCAGTCAATTTCCTTAGGAACTTCAAGATGAGTTTTCATGAGATGCTGCCAAGGGTTGCCGGTACCCAAAATACATTTTGTGAATCCTGGGGCATCGAGCGCATAAAGGGTATGTGGGCGGCGGAGCCACCACCCTACTTGAATTAAAAGCTTATCTGGATTGCCTTCAAAAATTTTCCAATTAAACTTCTTGTCCGGAGTTTCTGTTGGATGCTTAAGAGCCTCAATTAGCAACTCTGGATAAGCTTTTTTCAAAGCATCCCGATGATATTTTGAAAGGGTAAACAATCCTTTGCAATTTTTAACACTCGTCTTCCAAATCGGGAGAGAAAAAATTGAACTATTGCTGCTATGACCATCTCCAAACCAGTCTGGCATATGAGGAGGGTTATGAATAAATCCAACCCACGGTTTAATGTAGGGAATAGTTCCAGAAGCTAAGCAGGTATCCTTATGCCACGAAAATGAGTTCTCTATAAATCCATCTAAAACAGCCCCCGTCCGTCTATGAAGACCACGCAATGCACCCATTGCATAACCCCAGCCGGAACGATGTTTATCACTACTCCATTGTGGGCCAAAGTTTATTTTTCTTTCATACCCATACTGACTTCCGAAAACTTCAGCTACAGAAAAACAGGAATGTAACGACGCTTCATCAGGAAAAACAACATTAACACCATTACCCTTGTTAAATTTAGGATGTCTTTCATCAACTGGAACAATTCCCACACTGTGGCCACCCTCCTTATTGATGTTTAGAATTTCTAATTCAACATCGATTAACTTGCCAAGCATCCCCGTTAGAAGGCGTAACTGTCTATTGGGGGGCTCCTCTTTTAATTTTTCAAATTGCTCTTTGTCAACTCTTACTAAGTCTCCGGTTTGTACCATTGGTTTTCCTATCAAATTTAAATAATGAAATGTTGTGATTGCGTTATAGAAACTGATTATTTCATCAGTAAAGATAAAATCCTTGCCCCACTGACGAGCTATATCTTCTATCAATAACCCGTCTGCTGCATATACGGATGTCGCCCAGCGTCTTGTCTGAAGATGATCCTTAGGTATTATATATTGAGCCGCATCAATTCCCCCAGGCTTACAATAGCGCAGTCCTAATTTACGGGGTTGCCAGCGCTCATCAAGCTGATTACAAATTAATGTTTTAGTGTAACCATGTTGACTGTATAACTTTGATAACGTATGCAATAAATTATAATGCATTAAATTATCGTCATCTAAGAAATAAATAAAGCCCTCTGTCACAAATTGGAGGGCATAGTTTCGCTGAGAATTGCCTGATTTACTTTTAGGATCAGCGATATATGAGTAGTAAATATTTATGTGTGGAGATGCCTTGGGAACCCCGAAAGCACATCTTTTAACCCTATATTCATCAAAACAGACATACCAATCAATAGAGATAGGCAGCGATGCACGGGCTCTAGCTATTGATTTTGCGAGTAAGGGTAGATTGCTAGGGCGGCTACAGGGAGTAACTATACTAAGCTTGATCACTCTCCCTAGTATATCTTAGATTTAAACTTCTTGAAGTCTTATCTGAACAATTGTGAAATTAGGACGATTTTTGCTGTCAATAATGCTATGCACGATATGTAGCAATTGCTCTGCAGAGCCTTTAGTCTTAAATAAGTGTGCTGAATTCAGAGAGCTAGTGCTGTTTGAGCGCTTATCAACTAAATAGCCACCCTTTCTAAAATAGGCCCTTCCTATCAAGCCGCTTTTAGTCACTTTGATTGCCCACATATAAGCTGCTCCACTCTCTATTATGGTTTCCTGGTGCTCCCAAAAATCAGTTTCAAAGCACATTTCACAAATTTTGGAACGAGTGCTATGAGATGGGGATTCAAGACAGCAAATTTTGCAGATGATGATCTTTTGCTCTTTGCCATCACGCTCAAGTCTGTCACCAAAAGCATGGTAAAGATCTTCTAGATCTTCGTCAAATACCATTATTCTTTTGGTTTATCAAGAAACGAAAGAATAGGTTTGACATCAGCCAGTGCTACAAGCGCTAGTATAAATGCAAAAATATAGGCTCCTGCAATTGCAAGACTAGCGATTATCACAGCAAACGCTGCAATCATAGCGATCACGATCCAAAACTTCTTTTGCTCAATAGTTTCACGTCCTGTAGCAGCAAGATGTAGTTCTTCAAAATGATCTTTGATATGCTGATTCAGTTGCTCTTTTGGTAGAGACCAACCTTCTTCCTCTGAATACTCTACAGCTAGCTGTTCTTTTTGAAATTTAGTCTTTAAAGCCATGAAGATCCTCTCCAGGTTTGGGTTCAAAATGCTCTGGATTGCAGTAACCAGATTGATGGATACTCAACTGTCTGACTTTATCAGTATGTTTTTGGTGTTGATAGACGTGCTTCCGACAAGTCCCCCACTCATAACCTTTAAACTGCCCATGCACGCACCTCCCACAAGTGTCAAGAACTTGATAGCCAAGAGATGTTAGTTTGAGTTTCTTGTTCGCATCCATCAGTCAAATCACTCAATCTTCATCCGCTTCCTTAGACAAAGACTTCTCAAGAACTTCAACTATGCGAATTTCAACTTCATGCAAATTTTCTTCTGTGGCCCGGATGACATTTGGGTGTTCAAAACCTTCATTCCAAGGATGTGCGGGCATAATTACTAAGCCCCGAGGTCGAAATTCTAGCCAGTCCTCTACATAGGGGATATGATCATCAACGAGGATTTTGCCATATACGGACCCTTTATCTTCTGTAATAGTTACCATTGCGTCTGGCAGATACTTACGACACCATTTTACTTTTTCTGTCCAAGAAGCTGTACTCTTGTATGGACCTTTAGTGAGAACGTGCAGAGTAAAGCCATATTTTCTCAGCAATTCAACAATCTTAAAACCAAAAGGGATAGGTTCTAAATTTTCCCACCAGCCAGGAACCTTGCGAATTAGATTTACTCTATTTTTAATGTGTGGTGGCTCCTTGCCAAAAGCAGGAAGTATAACTTCTTCCTCAGGCCCGCGCAGTAGTTCTAAGCCTTCAATTACAGCTTTTGTATAGTTAGCTACAGTACCATCAAGATCCACAAGAGCAACAAGACTTCGCCCTCGGGGTGTTCTAGGTTTAGACATGGTTTACTCCTCTGTCCAGCAGAAGTGGATAGGCTCATCAGGATAGCTTATTGAAATTTGAACACCATCTCTTTTTGCACCTATATAGAATGCGGCCTCAGCCAAAAAATTCATATCGTTAAGATCAAAAGGTCGGTCTTTAGGGTCAAGCGTCCCCGAAAAGTGCCACTGTTCAACGTCTCCGACTTCAGCTTGAACTACAAGCTTAGAAAGATTCATCTTCCAGCCCCGAGCATTGACTTCTTGAATATGTTGACTATGCGCTATACTGAAAGCCTCCACTTTTGAAAAAACATTTTTGTCCACAACGTGTGGATTAGATTGTGCTTTTTCTTTTGCAACATCTAGGCTAGTTTGCCAATGAGGTTTCCGCATCACCCTCATATTAACAAAATAGAGTAAACTAGCAAGGCTCATTGTTCAGATCACATTTTTTGCAATCGAGCTATCCCGAGAAGAGTAAGACCTTCATCCATTACTATAGATACAGCCTTAATAAGTGCCGTACGAGCCTGCTGAAGCTCGGCGTCTTCTTGAATAATGCGAATATTGCGAATGTAACGATTGGTAAGCTTTGCTAGTTTTAACAGGTAATTACATAGACGAGAAGGATCATACTCTCGACCTGCCTCTTGCAGAGTTTCGCCAAACCCCGCGAGTTTGAGCAGAAGTAATTTTTCTTCATTCTCGGCTAGTAGCCCAAAATTGATCCCTTCGATTTTCGTATTTGACTTTTTAACAATGCTGCTGCAACGGACAAGAGTATATTGCAAATAAGGACCAGTACTACCGTCGAATTGCAGGATATCTTTCCATTTAAAGTTGACATCTAAAGTGCGTTTGCGAGAAAGATCTGCAAAAGTTACCGCACCAATTCCAATCTTATCCATATCCAGTTCAGAAATAGAATTGCCTTTCTCTGACACAATTTCGGCTACATGCTCAGCAGCAACATCTAATACATCCTTAAGAAGAAGCATATTGCCTTTACGGCTACTTAGCTTGCTTCCGTCAAAGTTAAGAAGTCCGAATGGAACATGAACACAATCCCCATGAAAATCATAACCAAGCTGTTTGACGACATGAAAAACTTGCTTAAAATGCAAGCTTTGAGCATGTCCAACAACATAAAGCATACGGGAAAGGCCGTGAGTTTTAAAGCGATTAATAACTGCTGCCACATCGCGAGCGAGATAGGTGGTAGCACCATCACTTTTTTGAAGCATGCACGGAGGATCCTTGCCCTCCATTGGAACAAGAATTGCACCCCCCTCTCCTATTTCTACAATATCCTTTTGTCGAGCTTCTTCGACTATTAGTTGGGCAGCCCGAGAATAGTTACTTTCACCATCAAACTCAGTAAATGAAACTCCCAAGCGCTCATAGAGGTTCTCAAATTCCTTAATGCTAGTTTTACGGAAAAGTTCCCACAAGTAAGTTGCCTCTGGATCACCATCTTCTAGTCGCTTAAACCAAGTGCGTGCCTCCTCTTGAAGTTCTGGGCGTTCTTCGGCACGTTTGGTAAACATAACATACATATGAGCAAGTTGGTCTATGGTCATGGTCTCAACACTCCAGCTTGCTTCTGAGAGTGCTGCCATCAATTTACCGAACTGGGTTCCCCAATCACCAAGATAGTTTACACGTAAAACTTTATATCCAAGTTTTTCATAGATGCTGCAAATTGAATTGCCGATCATCGTTGAGCGTAGGTGATGAACACCAAGATGCTTAGCAATATTCGGTGAAGAATAATCTACTGCAATAACTTTATTATTTAACTCTTCCGATCCACAACACTTGTCTTCTGATAAAATCTTTGAAAGTATATCAGTAGCAACTACTGATCCCTCAACAGAGAGATTCAAAAAAGGACCCGCTGCAGTTACACTTTTAAACAACGGATTTTGACTTACCTCACCTTCAAGACTCTTAGCTAGATCTGTTGCAATAAGGGCTGGAGATTTTTTCAAGACTTTCGCTAATGAAAAACATGGAAAAGCAATATCCCCATAATCTGGCTTAGGAGGCTCACTGATGAGAGAAGCTATCTCTTTCATCTCTAACTCAGAAACGTGTTTGCTGATGGCTACTGCAAAGGCAGCTTTGATATCTGTCATTTTTGCTTCTCCGCTCTTAACTTACCATGTTTTAGCCACTTGGCAAGTCTTGGGGCTGCCAGCGCTTGCTACAAGCACCCAATAAGCTAAAATGGGTATGAGGAGTTTTTATATGTGGAAAATCTTGTTAAAACCGTGGGCTGTTGCTCTGGGGGCGGGCGCGAGTGCCTATTTCCTCAACAAGCAGAACAAATCGTCTAAAACAAGGCTCAGAGAGGCCAAGCTTGAGCTTATCGAGCAGCAGAGAACGATAGATCGGCTCCGCGCTGAGCTAGGTCGTGAAAGGGCGCTCAGACAGCAGGAAAAAACAGACGACAAGCCAAGTGATGATGATGAACAGAGCAACGATTAATTTGGTATTATCTAATTATGAGAAGACCAGGAAATCTAGCAGGAAGTCATTATTGGTTCGGTGATGTGTCCCGACCAAAACCAACTAAAAGTTTTGTAGACAGAAAACTAGCCGAAATTAATGGTGCTAAGATCAAAAATGGCACTCCGCTTACTGAGCGTGAAAAGCGATCTCGTTTACTAGATGTTCTTAATGGCGCAAAGCCTAAGAATATAACTGGATAAAAAGAAACACCACCCGCAATGCGGATGGTGCTCTTTTTTTTTTTGAGGAAAACTGGCTCTGAGTATTACTCAGCTGGAGCAGTTACCCGATTCTTTGGCTTAGCGGAATCACTAGTGCGAAGCTCATCAATGCCCGCCTTAGCAGCACTCTTCAACTTAGTTGCTACTGTATTGACAACCTCATCTGTAGAGATGCCTGCATGACTCATAAGTGCTTTGGCAACTGGAGCCGCCGCTGTAGCTTGCAGGAGAGCCGCAATGCCCATGCCGATGGGAGTGCTAGTGATTTCACCAAAGGCACCTTCACCGTCACCAGAACCATTCAGACCATTAATCTGAAGGACCTTCATTTCACCAATGGCCTCAGCACTCTTGACGAATTCGCGGACAACCTCGGGAGCCTTATCAATACCCTTCTCTACTGCACGTAGCATGAGAATTCGATTATCGACAGCATTCTCAGCCTCAACCATCAAGCGGCGAGCACTAGCCTTGGCTTCACCTTCTTTTTCAAGAGCTTCAGCAAGTTTAATCTTGGCTGCAGCATCGAGTTCCGCAGCCTCAGCCTCTGCTTCAGCACGAACACGAACTTCACCAGCTTTAGCTTCGGCAGCAACACGAACACGAACAGCTGCTGCATCAGCCTGGCGTTCTGCTTCAGCCTTAGCGGCGTCAGCTGCTAGAAGCTTAGCATCTGCCGCAGCTTTGGCCTCGGCTCGTTGCTTATCTGCATCTGCATTAGCTTGCTCTCGAACCGCATTTGCACGACCCTCGGCCTCGGCTTTTTCTGCCTCGGCTTGTTGCTGTGCGACAACTAGGTCAGCACGGGCCTTGACCTCAGCAACATGAGCCTCACGGTCAGCATCAATCTTGCTGCGCTCAGCTTCCTTTTGGGCCTGGATAAGCTCAATGACCTTATTACGGTCAGCTTCCGCTTTCTCAGCAGCAGTCTTAATGCTCTCCCGAGCCTCAGTTTCAAGAGCTTCGGCGCGAGCTTTCTCAGCTTCAGCAACTGCCTTTTCTTGGTCAGCCTGAACAATGGCAACTTGTTTCTGCACCATTGCCGTTTCAACTGCCTTTTGCTTCTCAATTTGAGCAGCTTCAACTGCCTTTTGCTTAGCAATTTCGGCTGCCTCAATGGCTTGAGCCTTTTCGATTTGTGCGGCTTCAATAGCTTTTGCAGCCAGAATCTGAGCAGTCCTTTCGGCTTCTTCCTTGCGAGCTTGAGCTTCAGCTACAGCACGCTGACGTTCAAGGTCACGCTCTGCAACGCTTTGCTCTTGTGAGATTTTTGCTGCCTCAACGGCACGCTTTTGCTCTTCCTCTGCCTCGCGAGCTTCCTGCTCTTTTAGCAAGATAGCTTTTCTTTCATCAGCACGTTCTGCTGCCTGGCGCTCAGCAACTTCGCGGGCTTGCTTAGCCTCAAGGAAAGCTTGTTCCTTTTCTAAAAGAAGTGCCTGCTCACGAGCCTTAACATTTTGATTCTGGATAGTAACTTCTTTGTTCTTTTCCAGTTGGTTAGTTCGCTGCTGAGCTTCAGCAACAATCTCAGTAATGTTCTGCAGACCAACTGCATCGTGAACGTCATTGGGGTCCATCTCCTCAACCGGCAACTGGCTAAGATTGGTGAGAGATGTGCTTTCTAGTTTAAGACCGTTCTTAGCAAGCTCTTCAGTTAGCGCTGTCTTAACCGCCTCAGCAAATTCTTCGCGGTTAGCATGCAGTTCAGCAAAATTCTTAACGGCAGCAACACCGCGCAGGGCGTCTGTGAGCTTACCTTCAACAATTTCGCTTAGGACAGCAGCCTCTACGTTACGAGCACCGAAACTTTGGGCGGCAGTCTTAATGCCTTCATCCGTATTATCTACACGAATGTAAAGTTCCATTGTGCAGCAAGCTTTAATCTTGTCTGCCGTAACAAGTGCTTGCTTGCCCATTCGTTCCACGGTAAGAGTAACTGTTCGGAGGCTAACTCGCATTACTTGGTGAATAACAGGTAAATTAAGGATACCGCCACCGATAACTACCTTTGTGCCACCCTGACCTGTTCGAACAATAGCCTCATCAGCACTTGCTCGAACATAGAAACGGGCCAAAACTAGGCCAACTAAGAATATCAGGGCAATAAAGGCTGCCACTGAGCCTACTACGATCATCCAGGTTTCGACTTGCATGTTGTTTCTCCTATGCTTTGAGTCGGTTAACTATGGGGCGTTTTTTCTCTTCATCATAGTCTACGACTACGATTTTATCTCCCCGTTTAAGGTCTGTTTCATCCGAGACAACGACCATATGATTGGTGGTGCCATTGACATTTAAGCGTGCCTCACCCCATTTATCATCAATACCGAGTGAGGTGACAAATCCAATACGACCTATGATGCTGCGGTCAGATTCTGCAATCCCTGATGTTTTAAACAGGGGAACTGTGATCTTAGCTATTATTTTAGTCAGGTGCCAGCCAGCGACAAGTGCCAGTGGAACTGTGATAAAAAAGTACCAAAAAGCTAATTCAAAAAACTTTGAAAGAACAAAACTAGAGATAAAGCCAGAAACACCGAAAGTAAGAAAATATGTTTGCCAAACAATACTTAAAGGAACTTTTCCTACACCTAGCGGTGATAGCAATCTCCCAATACTGAATTCTGTTCCAATATCGTGGTCGTGATCGAAATCAGCGTCAAAAACACCATGATCTGCATGCGATGGTGTGGCTAAGTCAATTCCAACATCAGCATCAACATCAGCATCTAATTCAAAATCATGATCCGCATCGCCGTCAAAATCAAATCCTATGCCTACCATGAGCAGCAATGCTTGGATGATGATCATTGTAAAAACAATGAGCAGAGGAATTAGAAAAGGGACTAAAACAAAAGAAAATATTTCCACTAGTTTTGCTCACGTTCTTTTCTTGCTTTTGCTGCGTCTGCAGCCATGCAAAGACAGCAAATGTTTGGGTGGTCACAGCCAGGCTGCGACGGGTTCTCTGCCCCACAGCGGCTGCATTTTTCTAGATGGTCAAGCATTATTTTCGATTAATCGGGCTATTGCCAGGATACCACACGAACAGATTGCTTGATCTCCCAATATCAACGCCACCCGGCAAGATACTTCTTGATTCTAGCTTCAATGTTGCAAAGACAGTGCGATCTAGCTCGTAATCTCCATTTGCTATAACCCTCTCGGAATTTGAAAGCATTACCCGAGTCGGTTGTAGCTCCCCATTGTCAGAAATTTGCCAAGTCTCATCCTTGAAGCGCGCATAAAGTTTTCCGTCAATGAACCCTAATTGGGTAAAGTAATTAAAAACTTCACTTGTAATAAATTGCGTCCGCGCATCGGCAGATTCATTTAATCGATTAAGGTCAACTCGAACTAATCCGCTTGGAGTAGTATAATAAAGATGACTTCCATTCGGATTTAAAGTGAAAATGGGAGTAAAATCTGTTCTTGTAATCTCCGGGGTGGGAATGAAAAAACTTTCTTTTTCTGGAAGCTTGGAGGCATCCACAAAATGAAAACCTCGTTCTTCACTGCCACGATCTCCCTGGTTGTAATAAACAATTGTTCCCGTTGGAGGACTATTGCTTACTATGCGACTGAGATTCCAGTTAAATCCGTATGGAATGCCGATAAAATAGTAACTAAAGCCTAAGGCGATACAAAAAATTGCGTGAAAACCATCATTTCTGTGATAATGATGGTTTCTACGATCCCATGCTTCTAGCCAGTCATAAAGAAAGAATGGAAAAAAGACAATATAAAGGGGCGATTTAATGAGGTGCCCGACTAAACCACCTAAACCGTCAAAAACATTCCCAGCCTTTTCCTTAAGCCTTGCATTAAGAGAAGGTGCTGCGGGCTCTTCTTTTTTAGGGGGACGAGTGGAAAGTTCAATCGCATCAAGCAGTTCCTTGGCACTTTGAAAACGATCACTCTTGTTTGTTCTTAAGCATTGACGAATAAAATCATCCACCCATGAAGGGAGTGAAGAATCCACTTCTGTCGCTGCTGTCAAGCCAACAGAAGGCTTTCTGCCAGTCAGCATCTCATAGAAGATCAAACCAACCGCAAATAGATCACTACGACGATCAATCGATTCTCCATTGCGCTGCTCAGGAGAAAGATATTGAACCGTTCCTGCAGCCGAAGTAGCATCCTCTAAAGATGATTCTAGCCCTTCTGGAATCGCATGGTCGGCAAGCCCAAAGTCACAAATGGTGACCTTATAGCTGCTATCTTTTTTAGTTAGCAAGATATTTTCTGGCTTAAGGTCTCGGTGAATGACTCCATTTTGATGGGCATAATGTAAAGCGGAAATAACTTGCTTTATAATATCAAGCTTGGCAATTAGCGACTGCGGAGGAGGCCCAAAAACTCCTTTATGGTTTTCAATATAGTACCTTAAAGAGTGCTCCGCCAGTTCTTCAACAATATAAGGGCGGTTCTGGTATTCACCAGTGAAATAAATTTCAGTTACATTTGGATGACTGCCAAGCTTTGAAAGAATATCTCTTTCTCTAGATAGGCGCGCTTCAGCTTCACCAAGATTACTAAGCTTTAATGCATAACGACGATCAAGGTTTCTGGGGGAGACTTCATAAACAAGCCCCCACTGACTTTCCGCAATTAAGCGGTGGACAATGAAATCACCAATAACTTCTAAATTTGTGTCCTGCATTATGGCCCTATTCTAGCCCTTTCCAGGGAGACACTATCTTAACCCGGGACTTGACGACTGACAAGACACATTACAAAGATATTAACTAGCCGTAAAATACTCGCTCTACATGGTTGTCTTTGAGGACAAGGTTATAACGTTTATCATTGCGGTCAGGCGTAAGGTCAGGAACCGTAGAACCGTCTCTCATACAAACTCGCCATTGGCATTTAAATTGATTAAGCATCTTTACTGCTTCTTTTTCGTGTTTGCCAATGATGGCACTTATAATTCCTGCATTCATATAGAGAGCTTAACACAAAGGCTTTTACTTTGGTAGGTCTATACACCGAAGCATAGCTTGAAGCAAAGTGATTCTAGACGCCAGATTTTCTTTTTCTTCCGGCAATAGCACCATTGGATGTTCTAGTAGCCATAAATCGGCCTTGAGCAGTAACTTGAGGCGTATCACATCATTGTCGGTAAATAATTCAACTGCTTTTCGGTTTAAATTTGGATCAAGTTGGTAAGCAGTCAAATCACTTTCTTTTATAGGCTTATTACTGCACCCAAAAAGGCTACTCAAGCTTAAAACTATCGCGAGTTTCGTTTTGACTGTCCGCATAGCCTGCATTATAAACTCTTACAAGCAAGTTCGCAAGTTTGAGGCTAGGCTCAACAAAAGCCTTTGCTTCTTCCACAAAGACCTCTAAAGTTTTGGCTCTTCGCTTGAGTTGTAGCTCACTAAAACCTTCGGCATCGCGTTCAGTCATTATTTATACTTAAGTCTGGGGCGTCTTTTGGTCAAACGTTTACTAAATTTTCTAAGATAAAAAAGTGGACTAACATTTAGTCCATATTCCCCAACATCCACACTAACACTAAAATGATAGCTACCCCTTGAGAAGGAACAGATAGCTTCTAAAGCAGCATAGCCAGTTCTATTGGCACACTTAGCCCCTTTAATTTTCCCTAACCCATAAATGACAGTTCCGGTGAGAGTGCCCTCAGAAACAGTTAGGGTTCCAGTGCGTTTATGATCTTCAAGGTTGATTAACAAATCTTGAATGGCTTTATTGTCGGACAGGTAACCAATAATATCCCGAGAACCGGTTTCATTGTATAGAGTCACATCATCAGATTCATCTAGGGCAGATAAAAGTGCGGAACATTGTTCTGGCAAAACACGATTAGTTACTTCTGTAGGACATTCTCTTTCGGTCTTTACCATTTCAACACGAATTTTCGTGTTTCCTAAAACTATAGAATGCAAGCCGCTTAGATGGCGAAATCCAACATAATTTCCATCAACTAAAACACCAGCTGTGCTTTTATTGTCTGCTATTCTGGGAAACTTATCTTCCCAAGTGATGGATGCATGAAATCTAGAAACAGAGGGATCCTTAACGACAATATCGTTTTTACTACTCCTCCCTAGGCTCAAGGATTGACCAGGCCGAAGATAAAATGGCTGACAAGTACTAAGCTCGATAATTAGAGCAGGGCCGTCATATGACATAGGTTCACTGTGGAAATGTTATATATTGGACAGGAACTTCTTCTGCAAGCCAAACTTCGTTGGCTGATATGAAAAAGCTATGCCCAGCTTGATGCATAGCTTTAGCATCTATCTCAAGAATCAAGGCTTTCCCTCTACGCTGTCCAACATCCGTAGCGGTTTCTCGATCTTTTGAGAGGTGAACATGCTGTCTTGATTGGCTTTTTAAGCCCTCACTTTTGATTGCTGCAATAAACTTTTCCACAGTGCCATGAAAAAGTTTTTCTGGAGGCTCTGTGGGGGTCAGTTCTAAGTCTACTTCGATTGAGTGTCCTTGGCTAGCCCTAATGTGTTTGCCATCAGGGCTATATGCAAAACGCTTTTTATTGTTAGTAGCTACAACCCTATCTAAATCTTCTTTTGAGAAACCATCCCAGCCATGTTTACTCAGCGCATTTAATAAATCTTCTACTGGAATGTATCCATATTTATCAAGAGATAGTCCTACAGTTTGAGGCTTGTGTCTTAGAATAAGGCTCAAGAATTTGCTTGCCTTCCGATCATTCTTAGGTGTCATTTCATTTTCCAAATCTATATTGTTCTTTGTTCTTGTATAGAGTAACTAATTTTCGGTTAGTTAGAAGGGCATGCTGCCCCTCAAATTCCAGATAAAAATTATTTTCGTAAAAATTATCCCTAAAGCGAGTTAATTTTCTGCCAAGAAAGCTTCTTCGCCAAGTATCTTCGTGCAAAGCATCATTCCAATTAGGAAATCGCTGAAGACGATCATTCTTGAGAACTCGAAAAGGAATTGTAAACAGGTGGCTCATCACAACCTGATAGCTGGAATAGCCACCTGTAAAGTTCATAAATATATCGTCTCCATTATTTGTGAAATTGCAATAATCGAAATTTTTTAAGATCGAACCCTCAAAATGGCGAAGTTTTCTAGCTGTTTGTTGGACGCATATGTGGAAAGAGGATGACATCTCTTATATTATCCTTATTCAAGAGAATAGCTACTAGACGATCAATACCAATTCCAGCCCCTGCAGTAGGTGGCATCCCATATTGAAGTGCAGTTATATAATCGTTATCATAATGCATTGCTTCATTATCTCCATCCGATTTGAGATCTGCTTGCTCTTGAAATCTTGCTGCCTGGTCATCAGGATCATTAAGCTCACTAAACCCGTTAGCGATTTCTTGCCCAGCTATAAACAATTCAAAACGATCTGCAAAACGAGGGTCTTTATCACTTCGCCTAGCCAAGGGAGAGACTTCAATAGGAAACTCAGTAATAAAGGTAGGTTGAATTAGTCGATGCTCAACATACTCTTCAAAGAGCTTTGCAATTGCCTCTCCATATGTTGAAGGCATTTTCATGTCAGGACCTACATTTTCAAGCCCTTCATCAAGCTGCTCAACATTAGGGTCCCAGATATTCTTTTCCCAGTAAGTTTGCAAAGTTTCAAAGGATTCAGCTGCAACAGCTTCTTCCTTTAAAACGTATTTTTGAACAGCTTGGACCATAGTCATCTGTTCAAAACTTTTGAAATTTAGTTTGTGTTCTCCAAATTGAATTTCATAACTATCATCACCCTTTTGTTCTTGAACACAATCTCGAATAAGATCGGAAATTAGAACAATCAAATCCAAATAATCAGCATAAGCCCAATAAAACTCCATCATAGTAAATTCAGGATTATGTCGAGGACTTAGTCCTTCATTACGGAAATTTCGATTTATCTCAAAAACTTTCTTAAAGCCGCCGACCACCAGCCTCTTAAGATAAAGCTCAGGTGCTATACGAAGATATAGCTCCATATTGAGAGCATTGTGATGAGTAATGAAAGGGCGGGCGTTTGCACCTCCTGGAATAGGGTGCATCATTGGAGTCTCTACTTCAACATAGTTCTCTCGTTCCATAAAGTTACGAATAAAGCTGACGATGGAACTGCGCCCACGAAAAGTTTCCATCGATTCTGGATTTACAATTAAATCAAGATAACGCTGTCGAGATCGTATTTCCCTATCTGAGAGACCATGATGCTTGTCCGGAAGAGGTAACAAACTCTTGGTAAGTAATCGAATTGAAGTTGCTCGAATTGAAAGCTCCCCCTTCTTTGTTCTACAGAGAAATCCACAGACCCCAATAATGTCGCCTAGATCATAATCTTTAAAAGCTGTATATTCCTCAAGAGAAAGACCGCGTTGGCCTCCCTTTTCTGGTGAAAGATAAAGCTGTATTTTTCCGCTTTCATCAGCAATGTGTGCAAAACTCAACTTTCCCATGACTCGTTTTAGGCGTAAGCGCCCAGCTACTTGGAGAGGCCGTTTTTGGGCTGTGGACCATTCCTCAAGATCTTCTTTTGAATGCGTTGCAAAGGTTTCATTTATTTGCCCAATGCGACTATTTATTTTGAAATCATTGGGATAGGGGTTGCCTGTAGCTCGAATTTCTTCAAGCTTATCTCGCCTTGCTTGAAGCAATGATTCGTAAGTTTCACTCATGAGACACCTTATTTAGCTAGTTAGCATACCAGCTAACGATTTCTTTGCAAGACTTGCTGCTCAAGATAAGAAATAGTTCAAATCCTGGCAGATTTTGTATAATAATTTATGGTGCAAGATGGCTATTAATTTTACTACCGGCGACTTTGTTATTGTTAAGCGTGACTACGTGCAGAACACCCTAGCGCGTATGTCTCAAGAGCCTAACCTTAAAAGAACGATAAGCTTGCTTCGCTTATTCGGTATCCTTCCTGGAGAAGTTCTTGATACCGGAACGATTGATGTGTTTGATCGAGGTCAAGCTTTTACTCGATCATTTATACGAGTTGTTCCACAAAATCAACAAAATCCTAACTATCAAGCAGGTCAAGGCGTTATCATGTATTTTGATAGCGACACTTTACTCAACAACAGTTTTGAATTTTCTACAGCTTATCTTTGTGATATTTGTGCTAGAAATGCTTTAAATACTAGTGGTGTAGATATCAGCAAGTTCGATGTTGTTCGTTATACTGGTTTTGATGCTACAACTCAGCTTCCAACTATCGCTTTAGCAAGCGCCGCTAGTGCAGCTACTAGTCCTGTTATGGGTGTAGCAGAAGAGGATATTGCTGATGGAGAAGAAGGTAGTATTATTGTGGAAGGAGCCATTAGCGGGGTCGATACTTCTGCTTTTGCGGTTAACGATACTGTTTTTCTAAGCGATACTCCAGGCGAGTTTAGTGATACAGCTGGTACAGTTTCAAGTATCGTAGGCCGAGCCCATACAGTAGGTAATCCAGGCTCTATTAGCGTAAAAGGAGAGTTACCTTTCGGTGATGGTCCTCCAGGCGCAACAGGTATTCAAGGCGCAGAAGGACAAACCGGCCCCCAAGGGTTTACTGGATTGGGTTCTATCGGCGCGACCGGTCTTCTAGGGCAAACCGGTGTTCAAGGCGTAACTGGTCTTGCACTTGGCTCGACAGGGCTACAAGGCGCTCAAGGTGATACAGGTATTGAAGGGGTTCAAGGTGTAACCGGTCTTGCACTTGGCTCAACAGGAATTAGCGGTGTTACTGGACTATCCAGCGGGCCTCAAGGTGTAACAGGATTACAGGGAGTAGCTGGAGCTAATGGTTCTAACGGAAGTAATGGCGCTCAAGGTGCAACCGGGGTTAACGGACTCGGATTTACTAGCTATTTTACAAGCAGCACTACACGAACCATTGTGCTAAACCCGGGAACATTTTCGATTGGGTTTGGGACCGGCTTCACGTGGAGATATGCAGGGGCAGGAGTTAATCTTAATGAAACTTCTACAGGCCACCCCGGCATTGGCATCACCAGCATTTCAGGCGTAGGAACCAGCACCGCAACGGTAAACATGGAAGAAGTAACAGGACTTGCTACTGGCCGCACAGCAAGAATTAATTGTCAAGCAGCAGGGTAGAGTAGATGAGACATTGGTTTTTTTATGACGCGAATGGACAAATAAAGGGGCAAAGTACTAGCTACATTGGTTATGCACCAGGAGGAGATCCCAATGACCCAGATACTACATGCTCCCAATGCCTTAATGACAGGCAACATAACTTAGTCGGACCTGGAAATGTGGGGGCAGTTTCCTATGACTGCCCACATCCCACCCAAGCAGTAGGATTTCCTACTCCGGATCCCTGCAATCCAAACTGTTTCGTAACATCCCAAACACACTATGTAACCGGAGGTGTTTTAACCGAAAAACCGACAGTTCAAATGGTTATTGATGATGGATCGCCTGTAGATATTGATCCTCTAAACCTACATCAAATAACAAGAGCACCAAGCACCAACGTTACATTTAAATTAGTTGGCGCAAGTGTCCCTGACGCCCATGAAATTACCTTGTTCATGGATGGCAACGCAAAAGTTTCACCTACCGATTTAGTTCTTACTTTTAGCGGAGGAGAAACTAACACAGTAAACCTTACTGCTCCAACTCAAGGGGTTGAGGGCGGCTTTTATTGGACTTCACAATACGTTGTAGGTTCAGGATTGTTAATCCTAGGATTTGCCTAGACCCGAGGTACCTCAATAACTCGGTAAAACGGAATCGAACAATCTTTTATAAATTCTTTCAGAAGAGCTTCATTGCTGGGGACAGCAATATTCCAAGGCTCATCTAGATTAAGCGCATACTTTGAGGCAGCGGCATCGGGATCCTTGAATATGCAACTCCAGTCACCATCCATGATATACCCACCCAGATCACGTTTTTTATACGCTTCCAGAGTAAGTCTTTCCAGTTCTTGTTCTGCCCTCTCTCGATTACCAAATATTTTTAAAGGAACACCACCCCGGCTGTCACTATAGTAGTATTCATCATTATACTGATAATCTATTTCTACAACTACGTAACCTATTGATGTATCACGGGGAGTTTGTGATCCTACATTGCCTGTTACCATTATTCCAACTCTCTACGTTTATAGTTTCTTAAATACTTTTTAATCGCACTTCGATCACTTATGGAAAAATTATACCAGTGACTTTCCATTTCTTTTATAGCACGATCTGCACTCCAGCCATTAAACTGAATTCTATAAAGCGCAGCAAAAAATCCTGTTCGATGAATACCAGCTTGACAGTGAATAAGAACTGGATGAAACATCTCTTGATTCATAATATGTAAATATAATGCTATATCATCTTCAGAAGGAGGCAAGGTCCCATCATTTAAATCCATATATAAATACGTGATATTGTTCTGCGAACAGAACATTTTTTCTTCTACATGCCAACCTATACTTGGATCTTCGATGATATCTGCGCCGCGCAAATTTATTACTGTGCTCAGACCATACTGATTCCGGAGTTCAGCTAAATCTTCCGCGTCAGGCTGTGGAGAACGTATCAAAATGGCTTTATTTTGGTCATTTCGATCAACTACAAGGGTTGGACCACAAGCAGTTAAAAGCATCACCAATAAGCAAATATATTTACGCATCTTTTTCCTCTGATTCTTCTCCCTTTAGCTCTTTTTCCAAATCACGAATTAACTTAGACGTAGACTTTTTGGCTCCTTTAATAGTTTCTTCTTCTAATTCTAATCCAATTTTTTTGGCAATACGATGAGCAGTTCGAAGTCGAGTTAACGCTTGCTTCAGACTGCCTAAAACTTTGTGGGATTGTTCTTCTGTAGTTGGCTTAACAAGCTCAAGCCTGGCCGCAACTGCTAGTTCATCACAGCGATTATTGTATTCATTGTCACTATGGCCTTTAACCCACACCCACTCAATATTGTGCTTATCATCTTGTTCTTTAAGAGCTTGCCAATAATCAAGATTTTTGGGAGTACTTCCTGAACTGGTTTCCCAGTTATTATTTTCCCACTTACTAACCCAATCCTGATTCATTCCCTTAACAATATATTCACTATCACTATGCAAAGTGACCTTACAGGGCTGCTTAAGCATCTGCAAAGCTTTAATGGCAGCCATCATTTCCATCTGGTTATTAGTGGAGTTTTCTTCTGCTCCGGAAATTTCTTTTTCGTAATCTCCCATTTTGAGGATGGCTCCCCACCCCCCTGCACCGGGATTAGGGGAGCAAGCCCCATCAGTCCAGATCTCAACTTCTTTCATATGTTTTTTCTCGCTTGCGGCCCTACTTCAATTGCAGGGGGCATCGGCATTCTTCGATCTCTTAGAAAATTATAAGGGTCCGCGTAAATATTACTTCGAACCCACATTTCATCTTTATCTTGTTTTAGGAAACTATCGACAAAGGTTTCCCATTCTGCATTACAGGTTCCACATAAATATTCAACATCTACAAGGAATTCAGAAAAACGTGTATTTATTATTTCTTTTGCACTATTGCAAGAAGGACATTTAGAGGGTTTTTGTTTAGACATGAATAGTTATACGGTAATTTCCTGTTTTAAGGCGCTCTAATATTTCAGAACCTCGATCACTAAGAATGAAATCCCCTAAAGAATAATAAACCCATTGCAATCTTGTTAAAGAAGTGGCTATACGATCTACAGTTTTAGAATCTACATTCCAGCGAAGAGCAATAAAAGTTTTACTAATTTGCTGATGTTTATAAAGATGAGAAAGAACTTTTAGGAAAAGTTCCCATTGAATCTCATCTAAAGGAAGAGTTTTTAGTTCATTTTCAAGCGATGATAGGTTCATTACAGATACTTGTAGGGGTCGAATTCTTCGATATCGATTTGACGCAATCGGGGCAACGGTCCCATTTCTTCCTTAAATGCTTTAACATCTTCTTCTAAATCGAATACTTGCAACCCAGGTATTTCACGATAATCACCACTTAAAAACTCATTAAAACAAACAATCGCAAGATGGTGATCATCTTGAAGCGCCGAAAATGCTTCTTTAAAATCAGAATCATGACTAACTAAAGCCACTGCAGGCAGTTTTTGCCTTGAAGTCAGAGATTTTAAAGCGCCAAGCATTTTGATGATACCTTGATCAACAACTTTTGTTTCAGGAGGACCTACTAAAGGAATCGGAATAAAATCGACCATTTTTAGAGCTTGAATAAAAGAACCATTAACACCATCATTAGCATTTAAGAAAAAAAGTGCTCGACAATCAGCCTGGAACTTCTTTTCCAAGAAGATTTTTACCTTATCCCAGCGAGGCCGTTGGTCAGGTTTTGGTTTTTTGGAGAGTATTTGACCCAAAGTTCGATCAATATTTTCTCCATCTACCGATAAGTAAATTTTTCTATTTTGATAATCCATTACAATACCTATATAAGGTCATTTTAATGGACAAGACTCTCCTGTCAACGGCCATACCGGGCTTTGACTATGATTTTTCAGGCTTTCTTGGCTTCGCAGCCACTGCTCGGGGTTGTTCTGGTACTTCAGTTTCTTCTAGGGCTTGAACTTTATCTGCGACTGACACAGTTTTCTGTTCAACGGCGCGGCGCGGCGCGACTCTCTTTGAACCCTCATCAGCTTGACCCAGTTCTAAAGTCCCTTCATAAACTTCCGAAGCAAACCGGCGTAGATTCTGAAGAATACAATCAACACTACCCTCCCATGCAAAAAACACAGAGTGCAGCTCTTCTTCAGTTTCTACACCATTAAGAAAAGCCATTGTTTCTTGATCAGCAACTACTTGATTGACATACTCCCAATCCCGATAAATAGAAATATCATCGTAATCTCGTGCAACTTGCCTCGCATTTCCATCGGTAACCGCTTCAAGTGCAAAAATGCGTTGAAGCTTACGATAAAAAATACGTTCACCCAAATTATCTGCAAGATAATCGATTAGAGGGCGTATAATATCCTTTTGAGGCTTTTTCTCTTCAGGGCCATAAGGGAACCGAACGACATTACGCTTGAGTCCTAGCACTTTAAGGGTAGTATCCTCACAATCAAAAAGAATATTGATAATATCTCGTCCTGTTCGCGAGTTAAAAGCATCTTCTGGTGATTGTGCTGCGAGCGCAACGCGAGCAAATCCATCCTTAAGGTCTACGCCCAAAGTAATCCCGGCTTGGGAAAGGTATCGACACTCTCTCATAATTTCTCCTAGTAAGGCGGTATCCACCGCGAATTTTTAGCATCGTGCATCGGGCCAGACTCAACCTTTACTGAGTGCTCGCATCCGATTATGATTTGAGTTTTGCAAATACTACAGCGTTCTTGATCGCATCCCGGATGATGTGTTCCTCCAGGTTTAACATAGCAATCAGGGCAACGACTGCCTTCACCATAACTCTCATCCCGATCATCTTCGCAAGTTTCAGTTGCAGGATCGGTCATTTCTTGAGAGCAGAAAAAGCATTTCATAGTAGCCAGATTACCAAAGTTATCCGAATTGTCAAGGCTTGTGGCAGCTTTAATATGATACACTTGAGTTATGTTAAGTTTGCTATTGGCTTATTTTGGCAAAGGAAAAATCCCGGATGGAATCCGACTAGCGCTATTTCTTTTTGGGCTTTCTATATTCCTATACCGACTTCATCGTTTACGCCAAGCAAATCAAAACCTGCGAGAAGCAGGTCTTATACAAGAAGAAATAGAGCGTCGCCAGCAAGCTGAGATTAATCAACTAGAGAATCAAAACCAAACTGGGTCACATCCCACACAGCCCTCGACCAATGTTGAGGTACAACACCAAAATCTTTCTGGAGCTTTCCTAGGTCTAAGAGGCTAAACGAAGGCCGTTTAGCGGGAGTTGGGTAATCTACTGTTTTAATCGGAACAATTTCACACTCAATGTTTTGTCTTATGTAACCAACTTGGTTTAAATTAAACTCATCAACTGTCGTGACAGCAAGATCATACCAACTAGCGATGCCCGTATTGGTAAAGTTCAAAAAATCAACGCCCTTACGCTTAAAACTTCTATTCCGCAGTGAGTTGAGAATAAATTTCGCTAAATCCGAAGCGTAGGTAGGCGCTCCAATTTGGTCAGAAATAATCCGCAGAGGTTCCTTATCTTTTGATTTATGTTTTTTGTGCGCTAGTTTGAGTATTTTTTTGACAAAATTATTTCCCTGATGATCAAAAAGCCAGCTTGTTCTTATGATGATTGCATGATCACAGTAGGATTTTATAGCTTCTTCCCCAAGCCATTTGGTAACCCCATAATGATTAATTGGTTCAGGTTTATCAGTTTCTTTGTAAGCAACACAACTATTCCCGGGAAATACATAATCAGTTGACACATGAACTAGCAGAGCGCCTATTTTATTGCAGGCTTTGCTAAGGGATACGAGTGCTTTTCCATTAACAAGCTCAGCAAGATCTCGGCTTGTCTCCGCACCATCGACATTGGTATATGCTGCAGCATTTATAACAGCGTCATAGTTTTTAAGAGTAAATAAAGTTTCTAAACTATACTGATCTGTAATATCTAAATCTTGTTTAGTTTTAAACTCTATATCTAGATCTGAGTAAGTACAGCCTGTTGCCCACCCCAAAATAGAAGATCCTAGCTGACCGTTAGCGCCAGTAACAAGTATTTTCATTAATCTACTCGCTGAACGATAGGTAGGCGACGACCAGTACCAAAAGCCACAGAACTTACTTTAACGGTAGGTGCAGCTTGACGGCGTTTGAATTCCATATAATCAATGCGACGTATTAGCTTGCGATACGTTTCATGCCAGTGTTCATTACGGCCATGCATTTCCTGAACTATCTGCGACAGTTTTGCCTTTTCTAAATCAGTAGAAAACGGATTACTTTCTACATCAATTGAATTTGCAAATCTAACCGGGTCGTTTATATGATCTTCCACAAAACTTCTTACCACGGCATTTAAAAATGCATAGTCTGCGCCTAAGCCCTCTTCATCAGTTTGGTCTTTAGAGAGTTCTGCACTGGGAGCCTTATTGATGATTTCAGAAGGAATAATTTCCCCTTCTGTTTTGTTGAGAATTATCTCTCCACTATTGATATGTCGCGCTAATTCATAGACCTGATCTTTATACAGATCTCCAATAGGATTAAATCCGCCATCCATATCCCCATACAGTGTACAATAACCTAAAGCAAGTTCTGTTTTATTTCCTGTAGTTAGTGGTAAATAGCCAAATGCATTTGAAATATGCATTACTGTCATACCCCGTAGTCGCGCTTGAATATTTTCATCTGCTATAGGGTTATAACTCTTTTCTCGTTGAGGAAAATAACTATTAATTGATTTAACTAAATGCTGATGTTCAATCGGAACAGTATATTCTTTGCATCCCAGGTTTTTGTGCAATTGTTTTGCATGAGAAACACTTCCTTCGCTGCTAAAAATAGAAGGCATCATTACACAATGAACATTATCTGGTCCCACTGCATCACAGGCTAATGCAGCAACTACCGCAGAATCAATTCCACCAGAACTTCCTAAAACTACTTCTTTAAATCCTGTTTTGACGATGTAGTCACGCAAACCGATTAAAACAGAATCATAAAGCTCTTTTGTATCGCCACAAAAATCGTGGACACGTCTTATAAGCTCTGCAGGCTCAGGACTTATTGTTTTTCCTTTATGGTCAAAAACCCCGTTAAGTCTTGGTCCACTAAAATCTATGATGGGGCAAAAAGCCTTACTATGCTTAGTGCTGCCCGTTTCATATACAATTTCGCCTCTATTGAAAATGCAACTTCTACCATCAAATACTAGTTCATCCTGCCCACCAATCTGGTTTACATAGACTAAAGTCAGACCTCTTTCTTTAGAAATTTTCTGGAGCATTTTAAAACGTTGCTGTGGCTTACCAAAGCCATAAGGAGAGCTGCTTATATTAATTACTACATCGACTGGGCCTTCTAAAGTAGACAATGGATTATTGGAATAGTTATAGTCATCTTGACCTTTATCATTCCAAATATCTTCACAAATGGTTATTGCACAACGTTTACCATTAATGTCTACATATGCGTTTTGATTTCCAGGCTCAAAATAGCGACCTTCATCAAAAACGTCATAGAAAGGCAGCAGCTGTTTTTGGTAATGACAAAGAACAATACCGTCACGTATGACAGCAGCCATATTAGTAAAGCGTTTTCCCGGCCCTGCCATGTTTTTCCCAACATAACCAACTACTATAGTTAGGCCGGGACAACTCCGCGACGTTTCACATACTTGACTTAAGCCTTTAAGATTTCTATCGACAAAATCCTTTCTATAAAGAAGGTCTTTGCAAAGATATCCCGGGATACTTAATTCTGGAAAAACAATTAAATCCGCGTTTAAGCTCCAAGCGAATTTAATTTCTTTAATGATTTGAGAAGTATTGCCTAAAAAATCATTAGGGGTGGTATTTATTTGGCCTAAAGCTACGCGCATTTTAATCTCTCCCAAATATCCATTTGGCTACTCCGACAGCACAATCCTGTCCAGTTTCTTTACCAGGCTCATCACTCAACTTGACCACAGGAATATCATTTACTGTTCGCAGCTTGATAACCATATTCAGTGCTGGTGAGGCGAAATCATTGGTAAAATGAGTTCCAATCCCAAAAAAGGGCGTAACTACGTCTGCAAAGGCTTCCGCTATTTTTAGAGCTTTTTTGACGTTTAAGCCATCACTAAAAACTATTTTTTTACCTGATGGCTCAATTCCAAGACTTTCATAGTGAGCAATAGCAGCATGTCCAAATTCAATAGGGTCGCCGCTATCGTGTCTTACACCATCGTAGACTTTTGCTAGTTCACGGTCAAAATCCTTCCAGAAAGCTGTAGAGCCAAAAGTGTCCGTAAGCGCGATGCCTAGATCACCTGTGTAAACTTCTTTCCATTTACGGAGGGCATAGCGATTAGCGTGGCGCAAACTTTCTAGGGCGCTTACTCCCATTATAAACTCATGAGCCATCGTACCGATGGGCCGTAATCCAAACTCTTTGGCTAGTAATACATTGCTTGTTCCAGTAAAAGTATCTGCAACCATTAAACCACCAACAACATCACGATGGACTGCTAATGACCGCCTTCTTCTAGTACCAAAATCTGCAAAATGGCATTTATGATCTAACCTTCTCGCCTTATTCTGTGCCTGAGCTTGAGCATTTGAAAGATCATCCCCATTTTCTTCAAAATAGATTTGGCTAATCATAGCCATAAGGGGAACTTCCCAAAGGATAGTTTCAACCCAAGGCCCAGAAATTTTCAATGCCAAGCTTCCATTTTCCAGCCAAGCATGAACCTGATTTGGATCAAAGCGATAATTTTTAAGGTAAGCTAAGTATCCTGGCTTCAGAAATCTTAAGTCATTTAGATAATCAAATTCATCTTGAGTTAAACTCACTTCAGAAATAGAAGCAAGCTCTTCCTGAAGCCGTTCGAGCACTCGTTCTCCAAGAACTTGGTTACCACGATTTTTAAATCGATAAGTGACCTCTGCATCTGGGTAAAGCTGCAATACTGCCTGCTGTTGCGTAAATTTATATAAATCAGTATCTAGAAGCGATTGTATAATCATTTTCACCCCTCAATAGAGAGAAGAGGGCCAGCCAAGGTTTCTTCCAAACATTGATAAATCATATCTTCTTGAAACTCGTGGTCACAAATCCAAACAGCCTCTGCGATATCTGGGAATAATTCAGGAGCGGTTTTTTGAAAAGCTTCAAAAAAAGATCTCCAGAAGGCATCTATTAAGGTATCTGCCGGAACCCCCGTTAGCTGCAACTCAAGATTGCGCCAATCAATTTTTGTATCTAACAATGCAGCGGCTAAAGCTTCTCCAGCTGCGGAGGGCTCTAGTGAAGCGTCTATGAGTTTCGCCACGCGGTAACGCATTACTCCCCCCAGTCTTCACTTTCTTCGGGCGCGGCTACGAGAACTGGTGGAGTAACGCTTTCAACTTCAAGTTCTGCACCACAGTCTGTACATTGCATAATCTCACTTTCAATAGTGCCATCCACAAGCGGTATATTTGCTTCACACTCAGGGCACGCGGCAACATTTGTAAGAGGTTTATCTTCTTTATTCGGAGCGGGTTCCGCTTCTCCTGCCTTTGGTGCAGATGGCGCAATAGGGGCTTCCTCAACAAGTATTGCCTTTTTAGCAAAAGCAGCAACTAAGCCCATCAATGTTTGTTCTGATAGGTCGATTTCAACGCCTTCCAGAGTTACATCGCCATTATGGTCAACTGAGAGTTCCTTAATCTTGACAACGGTGTTCATTTTTCACTTGAACTTCCGGAAACCTCTTTCCGGTAACGGGGGTTATTTTAGTGTTAGGGATACTGGACAATGATCAGATCCATATACATCACTTAATATCCTAGAACTAGCTACGTTTGGCATGAAGGTATCACTTACACAAAAATAATCAATTCGCCAGCCAATATTCCGTTCTCGGCATTTATTAAAATTACTCCACCAGCTATAGTGATTAGGGCGGTCATTGAAATGGCGAAAACTATCTATCAAGCCATGTTCTAGAAAACGATCAAATCCTGAGCGTTCTTCTTGAGTAAATCCTGGATTTCGCTTATTAGACTTAGGATTTGCAAGGTCAATTTCTTTGTGAGCCACATTTAAATCGCCACAAAGAATAACGGGTTTTTCAATCTGCAGATTAATAAGGAAATGGCAGAAATCGAGATCCCAACGTTGTCTGTAGTCTAGTCTACTAAGCCCTCGTTTAGAATTCGGCACATATGCAGTTACAACATAAAAATCAGAAAACTCTGCGGTTATTACTCGACCTTCTTTATCGTGCTCTTCAATGCCAATATCGTATATAACGTTGATTGGCTCTTCCTTTGAGAAAAGTGCAGTTCCGCTGTAGCCCTTTTTATCAGCTGAATTCCAAAAACAGCAATAATCTTCGCTTTTAAGGCCCTCTACTTGATCTGGAGTGGCCTTGGTTTCTTGAAGACAAACCACATCTGCATTTTGCATTTCAAGAAAATCATTAAATCCTTTTTTCAGGCTAGCTCTAATCCCGTTGACATTCCAAGATACCAGTTTCATAGCTTGGCCCTCGCCGCAGCCTCTAGCAACGCTTCTTTACCAGATGCATTTACTTCTTCTAATCCCCAAAAATCTAAATATACTCCTTTAGGGGAACCATCAACTATATTGCCAAGAAAAACAGGCTGAGAAACGTGATTATTTACATCAACTGTGCCATAAACTGCTTGAACTTCTTGTCCATAGTGATAGAGATCATACCAGATAACATTTTGTCTATCAAAATAGCTGCCTAAAAAGACCCACGCTAATTTATCAATACCTCGAAAAAGACGTGACTCTTTAGCTCGATGTTTATCGTAGAATCTTTTATTGAAATTAGGACAGCGAGCGCCGACACAGCTTTGTATATTTAACAGCATTTCTGCAGTTTGGCCACACTTAAGACAATTCATAGACCTTCGACCTCTTTAAGAGAGTAGCACAAGTTATCAAAATTGCTAGAGATAGAGCTATCTAAGAATTAGTTTTACAATCAGAGTAATGATAGTCAAGGCACCTAAACCTCCAAGACCCAAAACAGCAAAACGTTTTACTTGGGCCTCTTCTTCTATGCGCTGAACTCTCCTCTGTTCATCCATTGCGATGCGACGCTGCTCGTTTTCAATCCGAAGTTGCTCTTGTGCCTCTGCCATTTTTGCTTCTTGGGCAACTTTTGCCTCTTGCTGCTCTAGATCTCTAAGCTCCTCATTTAAACGCATCATAAGCTCAATATAAATAGGATCATCAGTACAATCTTGAGAGCCTCCTTGTCTTCTTTTACCTTCAGGACAGGCCGGATCTTGCAAGTAATCCGCCGGGTCTTCTGGCACCTCTGTCATTTCAGGCGGTGGAGGAGGGGGCGGGGATTGATCGTTATCTTTACCTCGAATCGTGTCTACTACATTTTGAAGAGGTGTTGGTAATGGCAATTTCTGCATAATTCCAGAAAACTCAGAACCACTATAAAGATAAGACATAAATTCTATTGTATCAATTTCCTAGCCGCAATTCATTAATGATTAAATGACCAAGAGCGTTCTTTGCTTCAGCATATTTTTGATCTAACTCCTCAAAAACTGCTGACATTTCAATTATTTGGTTATTAGTATCTTGGAGAGCTGCTTGCCGCATCGGACCTGGATTTTCTTCAACCCACTGAGTTACCAGTTCAATCAAAAACTCATAGGCTTTTCGTGAAGCACTTGACGTTGGCTCCCGATTACTGGGAGGCCGATCTAGGCGATGCATATGAAGAGTTGAGTTTGTGTGATAAAGAAAATCTGTTATTGGTCTTACTTTACCTGTCCAGTCGGGGAGGGTTTTATTTTTTACTTTTCTAATTTCATCTTGATTAAAAGGAACCCAACCTATTTCTGGATAGTAATAAAATCTTGCCCCGACTCTGTAGGGTACCCTATTAATCATTACAGCGACAATACTTTCGCCACCAAATTCATTAGGTTCAGTAATTGGACGGATAAATATTTCTGTTCCAGAAAGGGGGGTTAACTCTACTACACCGCTAAAGTCTCTATGAAGAAGTTCGACTTCAAATCCTGGAAAAGTGTGTTGACTTTGACGTTCTTCAAGAAATCTAGCCCTTCTATTATGCAACGCTATCGCAGCTTCAACATCTCCTCCTAAGGCACGTCTCTCAAGATCACGTAATTCTCGATCACTCATACTCTAAGTATAACGAATTATTGTCTCTTCTTTATGGTCCACCAAAGCAAAAAACCTAAATAACTAACTAACATTGTAGTAACGCCGATGAAACAGTATTCTACAAGGATCTCAGATCTGGTAAGAACATACCACCAGACGCAAGTAAAAAGGGCGGTTAGCAGGCTAGTCAACCCGGCAATAAAGCCTTCCCTTTTATTGGAATTTAGTTCAGATTTTGCCTTCTTGCTAATGATAATTTGGGGTAAGATTCTATTTTTATTCTTAGCAACTTCTTCAGTTATTCCATACTGAAATGCGCGCGCTTCGGCAGCAGTGGAAAAACGGTAGATTTTCTCTCCGTCTTTTTCCCAAACAACCCTAAGTTCATACATAGCGTTCTCTTTGTCTAGCCAAGGTAAAACCTGGCATTTTTACGTAAGTTGTAATTGACACTTTACAGTGCTCGGAGGTAGAATTTGTCCGCAAAGAGGCTTTACGCATTGGCTTGTCATTTGAGTAATGTTTTCTCAGTGCGTGTCAGGATGGGCTGCTAATGAAACGTAAATGTGACGTTATATGTGCATTGCTCATGTTATATCTGGCACTGGTCTTGCGAGAAGGACTCTCATAGGAGCTATCAGATGAAGATCTTACCTTCAGAGCGAAAGTTTGTAAAGATGGTCGGTTTAATGGATAAGATTGTGAATAATGATCTTGCCAATACTATTGACAAAATGATTAAAAAAGATCCTCGGTTGCTATGCCGTCTTAACTTTAGTAATCCACAAGTAAAGAATATTTTGAAGAAAAAAATAGCGGCTGGAGAACTTCACCCTTTTGATCTCTTGCACCATCCAAAAGACACTTTTAATCTAAGCGGAGTCTCTAGAACCCATTACGAACGAAACCTGGAACTAACACCGGAAGATGCTTGCTGGTTGGAAGAGTTAACAGACCGCTTTGACAAAATGACTCGAAAGCAAGCATTGAAACTAAGAAGAGCACGCAAAAAGAAAATCGCGGTTTAACTATTATTCGTCGTCTGTCTGTATTTCGACAGTAATAGTTTTACCTTTTTTCTTTTCTGGCTCAGGCTCGGCATCAGCTTCCGATGAGACTTCCTCTACTTCTTCGTAGACAGTCTCATCGGAGCCACTACTAAACTTAAAATAAATCAGAATGCCTGCTAAGACTAAGGCACTGATGCCAGCGATCATATACATATTTAAGCCACCCCCTTCTTCATAATCCATTTCTGGAGCAGGCGCGGAGGTTGTTACTGGCGCACTTGGTGCTGGAACGGGTGGGGCAGGAGAAGGTGTAGACACGGGTGCAGGAGGTGAGGTACTTCCCGCAGAGGGGGCTGGTGCGCCTGCAGGTGCAGGTGTTTCTTTGCCGTAGAACCAGTCTGCCTGGCTAAATCTTCCCAAATGGTAACTCATGTCATAAGTATACCATTATTGCTTAGTAATTTCTACGCAAACCTTTTCCTCATCAACCTCTAAGACAGCCCATCCTTCTCCCTTACCCCTTTTTACGGATGAAGCAAGGACTTCTGATGCAATATAGGGTTTGTGGGCTTCAATAGCAAGAGAAACTTCTCCACTTGCGTCATAGGTCAAAGAAATTCTATCAGCTAGTTGAAGTCCTTTTTCTTTTCTTAAATTCTGGATTTGACTTACAAATTTACGAGCTTTACCCTCTCTAATGAGAGCAGGACTAAGCTTGCAGTCTAGAATTACAGTAATAAATTGATTACTCTGGGCGTCTGTTCCAGACAATGGCTGCCTGTTTACTAGGATGTCTTCTTCAGTAAATGTTTCTTCGCAGACAATAAGATAGCCAACCTCTTTTAAACTCACTAAGGCTGTAGAGGAGAGTTGTGAGATAAGAGGCTTAAATTTCTTTAGGCGGCTGCCCAACCGCTTTCCCAGTCTTTTAAAATTGGGTTTTGCAACAATTTTTACATACTCTTCTTCATTTTGACTATAAGAAACTTGTTTTACATTCAATTCATTTTTAATGAATGATTCTAACCCCTGGAGAGCCGCAAGAATAGCCGGATCTTTGTGAACAATTTTGATTTTTCGTAATGGAGTTTTTACTTCAATTCTTTCTTGTTCTCTTTTTTTCCTACCAAGAAGAATTACTTCTTGCATAAGTCTTACAGGAGTAAGAGAAGATTCATCAGGCTCAATTACTATTGAAGGAAAATTTTCTAGATGGACAGACTCCAAAGAGACAGACGCGAACAGCGATAGTTCTTTATAAAGGTGTTCAGCAGTAAAAGGAATGATGGGAGCAAGCAATCTATTAAGATTTTCTAAGACATAATAAAACGCACTATAGCCAAGCTGTTTATCCAAACCAAGACCCTCGGCCCAAAACCTGCGCCTATTTAAGCGGATATAAGTATTTGTGAAGCGATCAAAAAACTCAACCACTTTCGGAACAATCTCATAAAGTCGGTATTCTGATAATTCTCGATTAACTGATAAAATTAATTTATTGCACTCAGCAACGATCCAATGATCAAGTGGGTTGGTAAACTCATTACTTGATAGACTTGCCTCCCACCCATCGATCTCGGCATAACTCTTAAAAAAGTTAACTGCATTTTGCCAAGGCAGGAGTAGGTTTTTAATGCAATCCTCAATATCTTTATCCGTAAACTTTAAATTCTCACTTTTAACGAGTCCTGAATTAAGTAAATAAAGACGGAGAGGATCAGCCCCATATTTATCAAGTAAAATGTTTGGATCAGTATAGTTTTTAAGCCGCTTAGCCATCTTTCTGCCGTCTTCAGCAAGAACAATTCCATTAACTATGACATTTTTAAAGGCCGGTTTATCATATAAGGCTGTGCTTAAAACCATGAGTGTGTAGAACCAGCCCCGAGTTTGGTCTTGTCCCTCAGCAATGAAATCTGCTGGAAGAGCTAGTTCTTTACCGCTAAAAGGATAATGATTTTGGGCATACGGCATCGCCCCGCTCTCAAACCAGCAATCAAAAATTTCTGGAATACGCCTATAAACCCCCTCTTCATCGGGTAGCGAGAATTCAAAGTTGTCAATATTCTCGCGATGAAGATCGGGGATAGTTTCTGCTGGGGTTTTCCCGAACGGCGGGCTAACCCCCGCAATAACCATCAAATTCTGCCGACTGCCAACACAGATGGTTTTTCCAGTGACATCATTCTGCCAAATAGGGATCGGAGTTCCCCATACACGATTACGAGAGACGCACCAATCTTGGGCATTCTCTAGCCATTTGCCAAATCTTCCTTCTTTGATGTGGGAGGGAACCCATGAAGTTTGAGCATTTGTTTCAAGAAGTTTATCTTTAATTTTCTCAACCGCAATATACCAGCAAGGAACTAGTTTGTAAATAAGAGGGGTATCTGTTCGCGGGCAGTGTGGGTAAGAGTGGTTAATGGTCCGATGCTGCAAGACCCTGCCTTGATTTTTCAAATCAGCAATGATTTGTTTATCAGCCTCTTTTACGTGTAATCCTTCATAAATATGAACTTGCTGAGTAAAACATCCTTGCTCATCCACCGGGCAAAAGGGTTTAATGTCAGCTTGAATACAAGCACTATAATCGTCTTCCCCAAAAGCCGGTGCTAAATGCACAATTCCAGTGCCTGTATCAGTTCTAACGAAATTAGCAGCTAAAACCGTAAAACATGCTTCTCCAGTATCCCCCTCAGTAGGCCATAAACCCTTTTTTGTCAGTGAGCCAGTCATCGACAAATCTCGATATCTTTGCCCAACTAATTCACTACCTTTATAGCGCTCAACAACGTTGTAAAAAGGCTTTCCATCAATATCCATTGCAGCTTCCGGGAAGCTCTCCAAGCAGTCTTCTGCAATAATTAAAGCAACATATTCCATATTTGACATAAAAGGAAGGTCAGTTACGGGTTCTTGTTTTAGTTGGCTCAGAGGAACTACGATTTCAACATAATTTATCTCTGGATTTACTGCAAGTGCTTGGTTTGAAGGCAGCGTCCAGGGGGTAGTAGTCCAAGCTACAAAGTATGTTGGCCAGCAAGGAAGATCATGAAGGTCAAAAGATTTTTCAAATAGCACCGCAATTGCAGGGTCTTGAACATCTTGATAGTTTGAGCCTGCTTCAAAATTAGAAAGAGGGGTGCCAAGAGCCGTAGAAAACGGCATAACCTTAGTGCCTTGATAAACTAGACCTTTATCCCAGAGTTGTTTAAATGCCCACCAAACGCTTTCCATGTAGGAAGCATCCATAGTTCGGTAACAATTATCAAAATCTACCCAGCGTCCAAGCCTGTCGATAGTGGCTTTCCATTCCGAAGTATATCGATCAACAATTGATCGGCATTCTGCATTATAGCCTGCCACGCCCAACTCACTTACAAGAGTTTCTGGCGTCTTGGCATGCTTTTTAATAATTTCCCCTTCAATAGGTAGTCCGTGACAATCCCACCCCCAGTTACGAGGTACATGTTTACCTCGCATTGACCAATATCTACCGACAACGTCTTTAATTGTCGAAGCAGTTAGATGACCGTGATGGGGGGTTCCAGTGGCAAAAGGAGGCCCGTCAAAAAACACATAAGAATCTTGGGAATGGGTTTGTGCCAACTGCTTTTGAAAAATCTTTTTTTCGTTCCAAAAACGAAGAATATCAGTTTCATACTTTGGAATATCTACGGACATGGGCCTTGCCTTCGCTCAGAGGCTGCCATTCTAGCGCATTTTCTATATCTTGGCAAGAAATAGGTGGTTTTTTTAAACAAAAAGTGTTACACTTATAGCGAGGATACTATGGAATTACCCAAACACTTAGCTAGTCGTTATTCACAAATGACACCCGATGAAATGGCTGGAAGTCATGATGCCAAGGACTTAGTAGACGCCACTATGATTTCACGTGGTGGACGGCCTGGCGTCATTAGCGCTACTGACCGGCAACTCAACAAAGAAGTTCTAAGACCTGGCGTTATTGATTGGGATTCCAAAAAAGGCGTTTGGTTTAATATGGCCAAAGCTGGTATGGAGCCTGTTCCCTCAGCCATGAGTCTTGCGATAGACAAAGTTCTTCACAGCCGCTATGTTCAGCAAGATGTAAAGCAAGGGCGCGACGTTCGAGAATTCCAGCCAACTAAAGCTAGCAAAGAGCTAGCTAAAGATGAGGCTATTGCAGTATCAGAAGCTAAGATGGAAGCAGTAAAGAGCGCAGCTAAAGTTGAGGCTAAAGCTAAGGTACTTGCTGAAAAAGCTAAGGCTACTAAAGAAGCTGCTCTCGCAGGTCTAGGTTATCTTGGCAGCGAAGCTAGTATGCAAGCACTTGCTGATGAGTTAGCAGCTGCAAATGCTGCTGCGTTTGCCCCAACTTGCTCTGCCGGAGGTGCTTCTAATTTGCCAGCTTTCCATTGTGATTCTTCACTTATGGAAAGATTTACCGCAGCACAGGCAGCACTTGCAGAGGCTGGAATGGCGCAAGGTGGTATGAGCAAGACCAAAAAATTGATTATTGCTGCTGTAGTAATCGGATTAGGTGTTGCTGCTTATTTTCACTTTAAAGGTTAAGCTTATTAGATAGATCAGTTAAGGTTTTGAGCTTCTCAAGAAGCTCAGCCTTATCTCGATTCCTGACTTCTGTGCCCTTTTCCACTAGCTCTTCTACATCATCAATCATTAAACACAAATAGTGAATAATCTGATTGAGCGCTCTATTGGTGGCATAACCTTCAGGAATTGACTCTCTACTATGTTTTTTAAGTTTTTCCCGTAGGTTATCGAGAGAGCCTTGTATTCTATCACTACGCTTTAATGCGCTATCGATGGTATCTTTTAGTTGTTCGAGAGTTTCTGCTGACTTGCAATCATTACAGCCCAGACCCGCGCACTTCCAACATTCCATTATAGTAACCGATTTTCCAAAAGTTCTTCTAAATCAGCCATATCATATGGTTTCAAGAAGGCTGCTTCAAATTGATCTCTGTGTTGCAAAAAAGCTTTCTCATCGCCAGTTTGTAGTATAGTTAAAATTCCGGGCTCAATTACAGGTAATAGCTCAGGTCCGAAACCATCTTCTACATAGTAATCCAAAACTACTACATCGACATCCATACTATCCAGTATATTTTTACCTTCTGCAAGTGTAGGCTTAACAATAGTTATAAACTTTCGACGGAACCAAACGCGAAATAAAGCCTCAGCATGAGGCTCATCATCTATTACTAGTACTACTGGTAGTTCTGCCACCCATTCATTTTACCTTTTTTGTCTTAAATTTTCTAGTCATGGCATAAGGAGAGGAGATGCTTTTTAAAAAGGTAACGACCGCTTCTTTACCATGTATTCTTTTTGAGACACCATCATTATAGTCAATGGTGATTATAGGAAATTCAAGTCCGACAGGCGGCTCGTGAGCCTTAAAATAGGGCGCAACGTCTTCGGGAATAGTATATCGAATTACTTTTATTTCAGAAATTCCTGAAATTAGGAAATCAAAAGAGGTGTCAACGTCCAACTCAGCAAGCCTAACGCTTGAAATATGATTAACATTCTTTCTAAGCAACTCTTCGAAGACCTCTCCACATTCCAAACTGCAAAATGCTCGTAAACCCTCAGTGGGATCTACGAGCATTGCTTTTGCACATATTTGACAGTAGAGATTTGTGTTAGACACTTGCTATTCTGCGGGCGGCAGCTGCTTTGAAAGCTCATGGATAAAGGTATCCACATTACTATCTGACATTAACTCCTTAGCCGTGGCTGTAATTTCCTTTTTAAGAGAGTCACTCAACTTGCGATGAGTTTCAGCAGTTTGCTCAGAAAAATTGTAAGTCTTAACTAGATTCACAATTTTCTCGGCATTTTCGCCTTCAAGGAGTAAAGTTCGGAGTAGATAACGATTGCATTCAGGAGTGTTCATGGGAACCTTTCTTCTTTAATTATGGCAAGTAATGGCAATTTGTCAATACAAACTGCTGTCACTTTGATCTAAACCTTTTTCTTTTTTTGAATATAGATCGTGAAATGCCAAGTTTCGATAGAGATTTTTTTCTTCTTCTGGTAACGCTTCCCAAAGCTGATGAAAGTTTAGTTCTTTTGGAATATTCTTTAAACCGCAATTCCACTGACTAGGGTTGACGCTAAAACCTTGATCAATTTCATCTAAGCTATGGTGTAGTTTGATATCTTCATAATAAAACTTAGCGGCTCTCCACTCAAAGTAAGTATAGCTCCGCTTGCTGTTCATTATCACATCATACAATATCTGGCGCAACTGTTTGAGAAATGTTATTACGCCAAGCAAGACATTCTTCTGCCCATTTCATTAACTTTTCAGCGTCAATGGGCTCACCAGACTTTTTGACGCTTCTTAGATAATTCCTAAGGTTATTAGCCGCCATTGCGTAACCGCTTCTGTAAGAAGCATTTCTAATGTCTTTTATTTGACGAAGATCTAATTTAGATTCCTCGCTTATTAGTTTAGCTAGGCTTTGAGTATCGGTGCGCTTTACAAATTCCACAATTCTTTCCCTTGCAATGTCTTAGCTTATCAAAGGATTTGCGTGCTGACAACCCCTAGCGCTTCTGATTAATACTTAGAGACATAAGAAATTCTGCATTGGTTTTATATTGCTGCAATTGCTTACGAAAGTACTCTACAGCTTCAAGATTGTTCATGTTGCTAAACATTTTTCGAAGATACCAAGTTCTTTTGATTTCTTCTGGATCACAAAGAAGCTCTTCCTTTCGGGTTCCGGACCTGCAAATATCGACTGCAGGCCATACTCTTCTATCCGCTAAAGCTCTATCAAGATGAAGTTCCATATTGCCAGTTCCTTTAAACTCTTCAAATATAACTTTATCCATAGCAGAGTTAGTATCTATAAGGGCAGTAGCTAAAATAGTTAGTGAGCCTTCTCCTTCAATATTTCTAGCTGCTCCAAAGAAATGTTTAGGACCACGAAGGGCCTGCGCATCCACACCTCCCGTAAGTATTTTCCCAGAGTGCGGAGTTTCAGTATTATACGCTCGACCTAGACGAGTAATAGAATCTAAAAGAATAACAACATCTTTACCATACTCAACCATTCTTTTGGCCTTATTAATAACCAGTTCTGCAAGTTGAACATGCTCTTTGGCGGGCCGGTCAAAAGTTGATGCTATCACTTCGGCTGCCACGTTTCGAGCCATATCTGTAACTTCTTCGGGACGCTCATCAATAAGCAAAATTATTAGCGAAATTTCTGGATTTGAGGCAATCAGTGAGTTGGCAAGTTGTTGAAGCAACATCGTTTTACCGCTTCTTGGTGGTGCAACAATAAGACCTCGCTGTCCTTTCCCTACAGGAGTAATGAGATCCATCATTCTCATTTCAAGACTGCCATCTAGAAAAAATCTTTCTGTCGGATAAATAGGCACTAATTCTGAGAAATCAGTAAGCCGCTTAAGGCTTTCGGGCTTCTCCCCATTTATTCTCAGAACTTCGGATAGCTCAAGTTCTCTGGCGGAACTTATAACTACACCTTTAACTGTGTTACCTTTCTTTAAACCATATTTTTTAATTTGGGAGCCAGGAACCTTAACATCTATATTTGTGCTTCTATAAGAAGAGCGAAGGATACCATACCTTCGCTCGCAGCTTTTTAGGGTTCCCTCAATAATTGAATGGGTCGGAGACTCTTGGATAATCAATTTGATTAATTTATATTTCTTTGTTGATTTTAAATTTTCAATCCCGATAGATGTAGCTAATTCTTTAAGTTCGGGAATAGATAAACGTTGAATTTCACTAATGTTTAATCCATCAGCTTCCATTGTAGCATTTTCGGACATAATTACCTTTCATTGTATGGAGTAATATCTAAGAGGGGATAAACAATTATAGCAAATTGCTATAATCAAATAATGAATAATGACTTAGAGTATTACAGAAAACCCAAAGGATGGGTAGAATTTTGGATCGGTCTTGTAGTATTAATCTTTAGTGCGATCTTTTTTGGCAATATAGCATATCAAGAACATCAGGTAAAAATGATGGACAAAAAAGCTAATCAAGATCTAAAGAATACCAATTCTGAAGGGCTAGATAAGTAGGAACTAAGCCTCCAGTTCGTTTAGATAATATTTCTTGGCGTAGGACAGAACGATGACGATTTAAAAGCGCTTCTACGTGCTCGGGTTTTCTTTTTCGGCAAACAAAGCAGCTGCAATTCTTAAATCTTGTTCTAACACACATTACTTGTTGGTTTTGTTTTTATAGTCAGTTTGGTAAAAACCTGATCCTTTAAATATTATAGCAGAACCGGCACCCAAAAGTCGCCTCAAAGTTTTCTGACCACATTTTTTGCATTGTTCGAGCTTATCTGAAGACATGGATTGAAAATGCTCAAACTCGTCTTCGCAAACTTCGCAACGATATTGGTAAGTAGGCACTACTCCTGAACCTCATTTTGGAGCATCCACATGTTGCGGGAGACATTATAAATAAATTGCTCCCCTCGTTTAGTGACAACTTCCTGCCCCTCTGAGACTGTATCAATTGATTTCAGTTCTTCACGATCTGCAACAATAAACAGAGGCACCGTAGGAGATTTTAAAATTTTGACTTTAACTAGAGGTCTGACACCAAAGCCGACGCACTCAATTTCTCGAATGACATGCTTATTTCGCTCTTTTTCTGGTTCCTCCCTTTTCCAGGCATCAGGATCTCGTTCACCCCATTCGTTTTCAGTCATTATCTTCTTCATCTATCTCAAGGGAAGGGTCATGATCCGTGAGACGAACACTCAGATTATTTCTCTGGGTACGACCAAAAACAACCATTCCTTCTGCTGAAAGCCGAATTAGGTAATTGTGAATAATAGCTTTATCAATCTGCAATTCACGCTGGAGACGCTCCTCAGTTCGAGTCCCACCGCGACGGAGGCACAAAATTATCTCTTGAGCAGTAATGCCCTGAAGATTAACGACTTTAGAGCCTTTACGCTTAACAAGAAGATCTTCTTCGGCGCGAGTTTCAATACGGTCAATCAAGTCTTGAATATAGGGATGAAGTTCGACGTGTTTACTGCAAAAATCTTTACCTTCTCTAGTTGTGCGACAACAATCCTCAACGTTACATATTCTTGCACGTTGGGCTGCATGCTCAACATGGATTTGCAAAGCACGTAAACTCTTCATACAGCCTCCCAGCCTTGACCGACGACCAGTCTAGCACACCTGTCAACACTTGTCGAGTATTATAGTTTTCGTTTCATATCGTGAAACGAACGAGAGCTATTTCCACCAATCCCCAGGCTCATCAGGATCCTTTTCATTAAAGATATTTTCAGCTGTGCCACCTTTCCATCCGTCGCCAGGAATATCGTCAGCACGCTCATTTCTAATCCCCTGAATAAGAGGTCCCATTGCACAAGCTAGTTCTTCAAAACTGTGCATGTGCTGAGAATGTTGGTCTACAAAAACTTTGTCTTTATTCTTTGCAACAAATTCTTTAACAGCCGCAGATTCATAGCCATTTGCTTTAACAAGAGTTGTTAGCTCGGCTAAAAGCTTGAGTATTTCTGGATCTTGCATTCCACCTTTAGGGCCTAAGCTGAAACTCATTGATTACCTCACCAATTCGATCCTAGCAAATGCTAAGAAATTGTCAATCTTGCTAAGAATTTGAGTATACTAGGAGCAGGAGTAATCATGAGAAGTTTAATTGCAAAAATCACTTTAATTTTACTATTAGGAATGCCAGTTGCCACTGCTGACACCCAACCACCCCTATCTCTTGAGGTTACTGGAGTCGTTGTTTCTCACAGCAAGAAGTTCAAAAGCTCAGCTATTGTTAACGACCGTATTTGGTGGGAAGGTCAAACTATTCGAGTAAGAAAAGAGGATGATACTTGGGTAACTTTAACCCTTACCAAAGTTGAAATGATTCAAGGGCGCGGCGGGGTTTTAACCTTTACTGTAGAAACAGAGGATGAGGAAAAACCAACATTCCAGGTAGGAATTAAAAAAGCTACGGGTTGGGGATTAACCCGATAACACAGTTTCAGCTGTTAAATGCGCCATATTATAGCCACACAACCTCTTGGGGTCATGAGTTGCAACTAAGTAGTCAAAGCTAAAGCCTCCATCATCATAGATGGCAGGCCCTGCAGTGCTGTGGTTGTAACTAATTTGGGCTAAAGATTTAGAAAAATCTAGGTAACACTCAGCTAGCGAAGAGGTCTCAATGCGGTAGCTAACTCTAACTAACTGTTTTTTATCTTTATAATATTCGCTAAATGTAATTTTAGCAGTTTCAGGAATATCTAAAAGTGGCTTAATTTTTGCAAATACTTTTTTTGCTGCTTCTAGTTTTTTAGACTCAAAGAAGATTCGCCACCAAACATCTACTTTATGCATTTGTGCAAACCGCGTAAAGGTCTTCTGCTACAGCAATAATATTTTCTAAATCATTCAAACCGTCTAATAAATGCTGTGGAAAAATATCGACGCCATGCTTGGCACCAATAAGAGCACCATACATAGCACCCGTAGTATCGCAATCGCCTCCACAATTAACAAGCTCAATTAAACCCTCGATGGGCTGGTTCCAAAACTTTTGAAGCATCCATAAGACAAAAGGATAGGCTTTATACACAGCACTGCTGCTACCCAAATAATCATGTGCCTCTTCGACGCTTGCTCGGCGGTTTAGAGAAATCCACTCTATCCTATCACCAATACTTCCTTTCTTGTGCCATTTAAATTTATCCGTTAGCGTAGGTTCCCAGTGATTGCAGATGTTACTACAATAATTAGTCAAATACTCTCTGTGTAAATCATCATTAACTAGATGACTGACTAAATCAGTTTGTATTACAGCACAGACACGAGATCTTGGATCAAGATGCGTTGATTTTGCAACTAAGTCTGCTAGGAAAAGCCCTGTTTCACGCCTCTTCTCATTTACAGATGTCCAGAGACCAATCGGAGCAGTTTTCATTGCAGGACCGGTTCCTGGCCCCCCAATAACACCCGATTCTGTAAGACGCTTGCCTTGTTTTAGATTTTCAAATGCAGCCTTGGTCGTACCTCCAAAACCACACTTGGATCTCCCTTGAGCAAAATCTTCGTAGATTTTTAATTGTTTTTGAGTTAGATAAACTGGATCTGGTAATCCACATTCAATAATAGACTCAGCTATTGCAAGAGTAAGGATAGTATCATCTGTATACTCACCTTTAGAAAAAACTTCTGTCCAATTATGGATTGGACCGAATTCGTCTTCGACAAGACGTTTTCCACCTTCATCATAAAGAATAACGGGATCTAAATAGTCGGTAAGTTTACCTAAACGAGTTTGAATTCTCTCTTTAGGCCAACCCTCTACAGGCATTCCGAGAGCATCACCAACTGCACACCCCAGTAAGCAACCGATAAATCTGTCTTTAGTCATATTGAGTAGAAAGCCTGGTTAGTCTTTTTGTTTCAAACTAGCGGCCACGTCGATTACTTCTAGATCCAATTCCTTGTCTCCATTCCTCCCAAACAGAAGGCATGCAGGCACCCTCAGAATTTTTCTTTCCATGCCAAATAATAATTTTCCCAGTAGGCTGAGAGAGAATGTTGGTTACTACTCGCCTCTCATTATCAATTTCTACTACTTCGCCAATGGTTATATCCATTATTTATATCTCATCCTGTGTTCTTGAAAATTCCAATAGTATGCATGTTATAGACTGATTGAAAGAACCTTCAATAGGCTCCACATTATCAGTTAAAATAAAACTGCCTTTTTTAAGCTTTAACATGGCCATTAATGCTTCTTCATTTTGCAAGTCTCCAAATTGAGCACTTATTGGAGTTCCTTTTGCAAAGACAAAGAAGCCATCTTTTCTTTTACCATCAACAAAAAGAGTTCCTGTTTTTGAGTGAAATTCAATTGTTTGAAGTATCTCAATTAGACTTGTTTTCTCAAGCTGTCCTGCCATTGCTGCAGAGCAGCTTGCGGTGAGAAACTCAGTGTTAGTAGAGTTGTAAGCGTCTGAATTGTTATCAAATGGCTGACTTCGTATCTCTAGCTCAAAAGGCCCAATAGTAATCACATCTCCTTCTTGGAGAGGGTAAGCCGTTATTTTTTTACTGTTTACAAAAGTTCCATTCGAAGATCCGAGATCCTCAAGCAACAAACACCTGCTTGAAATAGATCTAATTTGAGCATGTCTCCGGGACACACATTTATGGGGCAGCTGGATGTCGGCTCGTTCATTGCGGCCAAAAACAAGCTGTTTATTTTGATTTATGTCGAGAGGAATTGGTGGGAGTGGGTCGCAGCAAATCCAGACAATTTTAGCTTTATTTGCCTTAGCTGTCTGACTCTTAATTACTTCCACTTTGCACTCCATAGGCTTAGTTTCTAGGATACCGGAAAAACCGATAAAGACAATGCTTAAGTCGTAGAAATTTTGGTATCATCAAGATATGGCTGATTCAGCAAAAGATACGCCCAAAGGTGAAGGAGAAAAACCAAATCCAGTTCCTCTAATTGCGGGTGCTATTGTTTTAGTAATAATCATTTTCTTTGTCATGAGAAGTCGCAGAAGACAAGTTCCCCTTCCAAAGACACCAGCCGTGCTTCCCGCTGCTGATCCGTGTGAAGGCATTCCTGACTGGGCTTGTGGCACAGTTCAGCTATTAAATCCAGTTTCTCAAGCCGGGGTTAACATTTTTAAGGCTCAAGCAGCAGCTGACATTCAGGAAGCTCAAATTCGCGCGGCACAAAGAAGATAAAACGGTTTTTGTTAAGTGCTAGGTAGGAAAACCGTAAAACCTAGTCTGCACTTTTGATTTAAAATAAGGTGGGTTGATCGTTAGAATCATTTTTAGTTTCTATTACGATGTCATTTGCTATTTGCCAAAGAATATATCCATGGCAGGTATAAGGGTTGTCACACCAACAACCCAACACTTTCCCTCGTAAATGCTTTTTGATTTCTTCGACGTAGTCCGGTTGATTTAAAACCCACTCACGATGGAGTCTAATTGCTTCTGCAGTAGTTGTTACTTTAAATTTAGCAATGCCTGGTTTACGGGAATAGGGATTACCCCACTTTGAGGGCCTTGCAATGTAGACATCATAAGGAGCTTTTTTGAAATGGACAATAGTCGGCGTTAGCATACAACATATTTTTGTTCAGAACGCTCAATAAGGGTCATAGGATAAGCAATTTCCGAATGAGTTTTACTATTAGCTGCATTAACACTTAAATAATTTCCTGTCTGTCGATTGCCGCGTGAAGCATGAATATGTCCAAAAACATGCAATTTAAGATTTTTAAGGCGAGATAGCTCTTCTTTTAAATATTGACAGCCTATTTCTCGACCATCATAGGTTTTATCCATACAATAAAGAGGAGGAGTATGGGTTACTAGTATCTCTGTATCTTCAGGTATTTTTTTCCAAATTTGTCGTGGTTTTTGGATTGAATCAGTTAGATGAAACTTTGGGTTTGGAAAATTAAATGCCCACCCACCCCCATATGGTTGCCAAGGGCTACCATAAATTTTAACGCCCCCAAAAGTCGTAGATTCATCTTCTAAGTACATTGCATTTGTAAGTATTTTACGGCATTCGTCTGGGTAATGCTGAAAAGCAAAATCGTGGTTTCCCGCAACTAAAATAACTTTTTCATAATTAAACTTACTCAAATACCAATTAAGCTGTTTAAGCTCATCTAGCTGTTCCTTAGCATTCCACTTTTTATTCGTTACATACTGACCAAGGATATCACCAGCAATAATTAATAGATCGGCTGGTTGAAAATCTAAGCCAAACCAATTGCCATGAAGGTCACTAGCTAATGCAATTTTCATTTAATAGCTCCTGTAGAATTGACAAAGCTATTATCACTTAACTTGGGCTGATTCATATAATAGAGATGTATTCTAGATTTCCACTTATCCATAAAAAGTTTTTGATGCTCTAGGAAACTAGGATCTTCCACTCCTTTTCCCCACTTATCGTGCAAAAACAGCAAATTTGCAACCCAAATTTTGTAACCTCGACTACGTGCTGTGGCGCAAAAATCAGCATCATAGTAGTGATACCCCGGAAAACTTGTTTCAAAACGAAGATGCTTATCCTTTTTCAGTATACTTGCTTTAACTGCTATCCATATTCCGTCCAAAGCTGCAACTTCTTGGGGATAGGGGCCGTACGATTCTATGTGAAACACATTCTCAAGCCCTGGGGTTCTGTGAATAACGGCCCCTGCTCCTCTAAACCCTGCCTCAGTTATCCCTGACCACCAGTAGCCTGGAGATAGCTTAGGTATTTTGCAATTACCTGCTACGCCAACTACATCTGCCCCTAATTCTTTTAATTTATGTAGCTCTTCACAAGGATTACCCGACTTTAAAACCGCGTCATCATGTGCAAAAATGACCCAGCCATCTGTTTCAGGTATTCTTTCTATGCCCAAATTATATTTCGCGCAAATTCCCTTAGCCTCTTCATTGGCTATTTGAATAATCGGAACTTGTCCGTACATCTCTTTAAAAGAAGTCTCTAACCTTTCAGATTTTTCTTTTACAGCAACTATTACAGAATTAATCATTTAATGCTCGCTTTACCTAAAGGGTGTCTTAATATAAAGATATGAATCGTTTGAACATACTTACAACGGCAGATTATCCCACATTTTTACCACTTTTACAAGCTTCGATTCAGCATTGCCAGCCGGAATGGCCAATCGACATTCATTGGTGGGTCTTAAAAACTAATACTAAGCCATTGCCCTCTTTGACTATCCCCCACACAATTGTAGAAGACAAAGAAGAGCATGAATTTATCAATGATGTAATTGATCAAGAGGATGGGTTTTTCTATATTATTGGCAGTGATAATTGTGTTCATCCCGATTTGCTCCGTAAAACTATTAACGCGGTCACGCAAGGATTTGTTTTCCCACAAATTCTAGAAGACGGAGCGCTCAGAGAAGTTAAAGTAGCTCCCAGCTGCATAGATCGATCTCAATTTCTTTTTCACAAAAATGCTGTAGGTGATACAAAATGGTTAGCTGTTGATGGAGCAGACGGCTATTTCATTAACGAGATCTATAATGATTATTTTAAAACTCTTGAGACGCCACTAGCCTTCAGCCAAAAAGCTTCTGAATACTTATTGCTTAATGCAAATTCTTCAGCCACACTAGAGCCCGGAGCTTTAATCAGTCCTGATCGAAATTACTATGAAGAACATATTAAGCCCAGCTTAAATCCGGTTTTACGGGGAACTATTACCCATCTTAATCGTATGTGTGGTCGAAAATTTCAATTGCTTAGCATAAATGAGTTAGTAGTAAACATTGTGCCACTAAGAAAATCCAACCCCTTTTATAAAAATGGCAACGGTGTTTTACTCATTTTTGAGGACCGCAAACATATCGATGGTTGCCTTAAGCCGCTGGAGTGGGATCAGCCATATTCTGTGGAGCTAGCTTAGCCATAGCAACCGCAGCAATAGCTAGAGCCGCATCACGTAAAGCTACATCGTAATGTTTTCCACTCGCTATGATATTGCCTACGATTAAGGCTAACCAGGTACCAATGATATAACCTCCTAGTCGTGGGTTAATAGCTGTAACAATACCTACTATCATTTCTATCCCACCCACTACTTGCATTAATTTTTTAGCTGATATTGGGGAATTATTTGCGACAAGAGGAGCTAAATACTTACTCCAATCCGTGGTGAGATTAAAAAATTTATCCGCCCCTGCCAATAAAGGTATTGCTATAAAACCAGCATGAAGCATTTGAAAAGGGGAAATGGTATCAATTCCATCATAACCAGAAAGTTGGTTTCCTCCAATATTTGATTGTAGAATTACTAAAACTTGATCTTTTCCTGGAAAATCAAGTTTTTGAAGGTCTTCTAAAGCATTTTTTAAGTAGCCCTTTTTTGTTAATTTGCCATCTCTAGCTTCAGCACGAACTTTTCTGTCCTGAGCTATATCTTGTGGTACTACTTCTGTTTGATCAATCGCCAGCAACAGATCATAAGGAGATATATTATTATCGCTTAATGTCGCAATGGCGCTTTTAATCTCTTCCTTATTCATTTTTGTATTGTAGCAAAATGATTTATGATAAAGGCAATTATCTTCTCCTGTTGAGTTGAACGTTTCTGAGTATGTGCTACTCTGTTACAGAGTTGAAGGCGCTACGTGAATGAAGGAAATGCAAAGCTAATAGTATTAGCAAGCTTTGAAGAAAATTTACTAGAGACCGGGGCCTGGGATGATGATGTTAAGTCCCAAACGAAATTCTCTATCTTAAATCCGCCTTCTCTCGACAATACTTGTTACAAGCTATCCATTTCCGGAAAATATCCTGGTATTTTCTCTGAAGAATCTACTCCTCCGGTTTCATCATACGAAAAGGTAGAGACTCAATACGCTAACTTAGGATATTTGTTATTAGCGAATAACCCCTATCCAAATTTAAATAGCATCTCACCGTTCGCACAAGCCGTCGCCATCAGCCTTAAAAAGTGTAAAAACAGAAAACATGATGTCGAGGTTGTAAGCTATAAATATTTTCAATGGATGGAAGCACAGGGAGCTAGCTGGTCAACAACATGTATGGATATATTGGGCGCGCTGCCCCGGTTTAATTGGGTGTCTGTTAATGCAGATATTCTTGAATCGATTTGCATTGAAGATTTTAAGAAAACCCTAGAAATTCTTATCCAAGATCGAACCATAGTGGGATTTGATATCCACAATGTGATTATGTCAGACGCTTTCAAATTGTGCGAGGCGTTGGCTACCTCACTTTTGATTAGCCAAGGACGGATTTCTAAAGATCGTTATTTAAGAACACCTTCTACCGAATTACCAGAAAAACCTAGTGGCTTGCTTCCGGTCCAAAATTTGACTCTTTGATTTATCTTGCTTTAATTTCGTTATGAAATTAAATGTAATAACAGGATTACCTCGCAGCGGAAGCACTCTTCTCTGTAATATTCTAAACCAAAATCCTGCTTTCCACGCAACGAGCACAAGCACTCTTCCCCAATATGTAGGGACATGTATAAATATTTGGAGTAGCTCTTTTGAGATTAAAGGTGATTTAGCACAGGATCGTGCTGCTACGGAGAAACGACTTGAAAACTCTCTTAGAGGCTTTTGTTTGTCCTGGCATGCTGACCATCAAGGTCAAACAGTTTTTGATAAATCTAGGGGCTGGGCACATAATCTTTTAGCACTTAGACAAGTATTTCCTGAAAGCAAAGTTTTAGTTACTATTCGTGATTTGAGAAATATTTTTGCTAGTGTAGAAAAACAGCACCGTAAATACCCTTTATTTGATTCAGCTAACGGATCTATAGAGAAGACTATTTATAGCCGCGCTGATAACATGTTTGCACCTAAGGGGCTAATCGGAGGCCCTCTCGAAGGCGTTCAAGATATCATGCGACGCAAGCTAGATGCTCTTTTTATTAAATTTGAACAGCTAGCTAAATTTCCTGAGCAAGTCATGCGAGAAGTTTATCAATATTTAGAGGAAGATTACTATCCACATGATTTCACAAATGTGGTCAACACCGCCACAGAGTTAGATGCTCTCTATAACTATAAATTTCCACACGAAGGATCAGGGAAGGTTAAGCCAACCGACCCTAATGAGTGGGTTAAATTTATGAATCAGGAACTTGCTGATATCATCATGAATCGGTTTCCTCTTTATAACAATTTCTTTGGTTATAGTCAGCCACAACAGCCAAAACCTACTAATTTTGCAGCTACTACTCCTTCACAACCCCAAATACAGGCGCAACCGCAAGCACAGCCTACAAACTATCCTTCTCAGATTTCAAACACTTATCCGCAACAAGAAGGGCCGACTGGACCTGCTAATCCCTCACTCTAAATTGATTTTTTTGGTACAATATGGCTATGTATCACAGAGTGCAAGGTCCCGCCAAAGTTGTAGTAGCTAAGAGCCGTGTCCCTGGTGGAGGGTATGGCGTTTTCGCTAAGAGCGATATACGAGAGGGAGAGATTATTGAGCAGGCACCTTTTATTGAAATTCCTAGCTCATTGGTGTATGGAGGAAAGAAAAACCTACTCCAAGATTACGTATTTACCTCTCACATTAAACCAAATCATGTTATTGTAGTTTTTGGTTATGGTTCGATGTATAACCATTCATTAAACAATAATGTATACTACCGCATTAGTCCCAAAAACCCTGATCGATTTCTCGAATACGTAGCTTTAAAACCCATAAAAAAAGGGGCCGAGTTGTTTATCAACTACGGCCCGAATCATCACGTGAATAAATAGCTAACTAGCTTAGTATGGCTGCAAGTAGCCCCATAAAAACTAGCGAACCTATGAACAACCACAGCTTTACTGTGTCCTGCTCAGAAGGCGTCAACTTCTTATAATTCTCCCAAACAGGAGGAAACCACTTATCAGCCATTAATCTTCACTTGCACGGATAAGAGCATTACGAACAGCCCGTGCATCGTCCTCGTCTAGAAGATTTTCGGCTACTACCCGCTGCCGCCCACTCGGACGATCTCGTTTAATGACGTTAAAACGTCCTGTTTCGTCGTCCCGACGTGCTGCAAAGTCAATCTTTGCTTCTTCTGACTTCCGCATAAATTGCTCGTCCATCACTTCTCTCCGTTCTCTTCCTGGGAATTGATGAGTCGCTGTAGCTCTAATCGCGCACGGGCAGCTTCTGCTTCAGCAGTTGCTTTCCGTGCTTCGGCTTCTTTAATTTTTACTGCTGCATAGTCAGGTATGCTATTACAGGTAACAAGTCCAGTAACACAAATCAGCGCCACAAAAATAACTTTGATACTGTGCCACTTTTCTTCCATCCACTTTTCTTCCATAAAGCTTCCTATCTAGGAAGAACATAACAAATTTTGATACCAGAGGTGGGACTCGAACCCACACGGGATTTCTCCCAATAGATTTTGAATCTATCGCGTCTGCCAATTCCGCCACTCTGGCTAAATGATACTAGCGATTTTGCAACTCTTGAGAATTACGAACTGCTTCTTGATGGATATCTGAGTCTTCAAAAGTTTCAACCCTACCTGTGCAAGGCTCACCCCAACCCTCTAGCATATCCTCTTGGTCTCGATCCGCGTCTTCTTCAGACAAATACCAAGAAGGATAAGCTGATCCATCTCCACCATTTTGGATGCTATACCAAACAGTAGTTTTAATCAGTTGTTCCGTTACACTCATGCTTTTGCTCCATAACCCCACACTTGGAGACCTGCCTGTTCAAGCAGGATTAAGAATTTCTTCATTTAGCCCTCAAACCAGTGATGGTATGGACAGTTTAAGATTTGTTTTTGCTTTTCGCAATTACAAGGAACTTGTTTTTCATTAAGCAAGTGAGCAATTACGAGACGTTGTACTTTAGGGTGGGGTGCAGATTGTCCTTCGGCCCATTTTTCAACTGTAGAGAGCGCTACCTCAAATTCCTGAGCTACCCCAGAATACAACTTTTGAGATCGGCGCAGTGCTTCGACAAATTTCAAACTAAATGCCTACAGGTCGCAGAGCTTATTTCCGGCTTTATCACATACAGCTACTCCGCCAGGCTTGGGGGCATTTTCTAAAGGAAGAGTGTCCTCAAAAGCCTTAGCGCCTACGCGCTCATACTCTTCTGCTTTAGCTGACGAGAGTGCATCAGCCTTAGCTTGTGCATCTGGGCCTTTTTGCCAAGGCCCAAGCCACACTAGCTTTTTTTCTCCAGTTTCCTCATTGATATCATAAAGAACTGGTTGGGCCTGCATCGAATTGGCAAGATCTTTCCAAGCTGAGCGTAATTCTTCTACTTGCTGACGCTCTTCAGGGGTCAGTTCATTGAGATCAAGAGTGTCTTCTTCATTGCTCATTTAAACCTCATTTCTTATAGGCGCTACAGGGTTCGAACCTGTGACACTCTGGTTAAAAGCCAGATGCTCTACCGACTGAGCTAAGCGCCCCTATCTTTGCCGGGAGCGGGACTCGAACCCGCACGCCCGAAGGCACGGGATTTTAAATCCCGGGCGTCTGCCAATTCCGCCATCCCGGCTGATCGACTTATTCTATCACAGCCTTAATCCTTGACAAGTTTCACTGCATAAGTCAGTTTGCTAAATAATAAGGGGAATTAGAAAGGCCAACACTCCAAAAAACACTAACCAAAGTACAGCAGCAGTTATTAACTTGCGATCTTGTGAGTGCATCCTAAATCAACATTTCCGATATTGACCTGACATTTCTCACAACTCATACAGTTTTCACAAAAAGTGTCTGAAATAACCAGTTCATCGCAGGTATAGCATCTTGTTTTGTCGTGCTCTTTGTAGTAGATGGCTATTGCCCAGCTTGCCTCTTCCTGCGTCTCATAGGGACCTTTTTGGTCGTAAAGTTCGTCCCAGTAATACCATTTACCATCTTCACTACCCATATAAGGCTTAATGTTTTCAATTAACCGCTTACGATATTCAGAAAAAGGGATGTAAAATCGAGAATAAGTCTCTCCTCCTGGAGTGGGAAGTATTCCCCCACTGGATTGTTCCCAAATTTGATCACAAGGGATACAAACCTTAAGAGATCCTCTGCCCCCGCAACCATAATTGCGTGTATTTAGTCCGGTTACTTTAGAGCCGCAATCTTGGCAATAATTCATAGCACTTTTGTATCACAGAAACTGTATCGGGTCAATAAGAGAGGGTAATTGAGGGTTTCCATAGGTTACTAATTTCCCTGCTTCATTAAAAGGTGCTCGAAAATAGCTAAGATAATCGTAAATTTTACTGTGAACTCGCATAAAAGCTCTTGAGAATTCAAGTTGAGGGCTAGCGGAGTAAGCATACTTAGTAGTTGAGTCACCTCCATAAGGGAGACAGCTAAATGCATCTGCCACTTTTTTTAGCATTGCTTTAGAACTAATACCATTACTTATTGCTGCGTGTGGGCCGTCAGGAGGGCGATTATGGGCGTAAGAGCAAAGATATCCGCATTCAGGGCTATGTTGAAACATCTGCACAAGCAGATTATCAAAGTTATCGATTACGGGAACATAATCATCTTCAATAAAAATATAGTAATCAAAGTCAGGATTTTGAAGAAAAGCATCCGAGTAAGATCCATAGCTCTGTCCTATGTTTTCTCTTCTGAGAATTTGCAAAGGTGTTCCACAAACTTCTGATCCAAGACTATCAATATAACTTTTAAAATGATCGGGCTCTTCTGGGTTGTGGGGTGTAGCCAATATGATCTGATTTAAATCATGCTCTAAGCTTGCTAATTGCTCAAAGTGCTTAACCAAATATTGAGTTGGGTCTTCTGCATGCATGCCATTTCCTGCCCTGCGAGGACCTGACCAAGTTGCTACAACATAACAAACACGCCCTGTTATGGGCGTGTCCGTGCGCTTCCAAGTTTTGGGGACCTGATAGGTTATTCCAGCACTACGTTGATAACCACTTTTTTGGTGTGGCATCTTTTGATAGCTATTATTAAGCGCTTCTTGCAGTGCATTATTATACTGAGAGTAATCTGTAGTCACTCTTCAATTATACACTACTAAGTTCCACCACGCTTTAGAATGATGGGGTTCTCAAAATCATAGTCTCCCCGCATCCACCCAAGCAAGACATCTGTCTTCTCTTCAGCATCGGCCTCAGAATTAGCCTCAGCTTTGCAGAACTCCATGATTTGATACTCAGATGTCGGAGGCCCCCACCCGTTCCAACAGGTGAAGGCCCGACATACTGATTCGACTTTACTTGGCTCGTAAAAAGTCAAACCTATCCTCTGATTAATCCGCCGCCACTATCAAGATCAGCAGGCGTTCCGGTTCCGGTCGGGCCTGTTGCACCCACAACACCAACTTCCTCGGCTTCATCTTGGCCAGGAGTAGCGGGCTTCTCAACAACGTCATTGTCTTTAGTCTGAGTTTCCATAATACCTTTGAACTCGCGATCAGCAATACGTTGCATCCAAGCTGCAGTGGCTTGGTAGATGTTCTCGAAAAGCTCTTTAACAAAATCATCTAGAATAGTCCAAAGAAGGCTAACTGGCCAAAAAGCCATCCAAGTGATGATTTCTGGTTTGTAATCGCTAGCTTGGGGGATTTCTAGACGACCTTTATCATTAACATTTAATTTCCAGTGACGAAAATAGATATGCCGCTCCTTCCACCTTTCCCGCAAAATCTCTGGAACCGGTGTTTTATCACTAATTGGCTCGTCTACTTTATCTTGATTTTCTTTGAGGAAGCTTTTTCGCGTTTTTACGTAAACTTCCTTATAATTACGAGCTAGCTTTCTGACTTCAAGCCACCATCGACCCACTCCCCAGCCTGCTGCAATGACTACATATCCAGCCAAGGCAGCCCCAATATACATTGGGTTGTGATATGCCCATTTGGCCGCAGCCACACCATCGCCCCAGACGCCAATGACACCAAGGAAAACTCCCAAAATAACAAGTGAGGCTACCCAAGAATTTTGCTCTAGGGCAACACACATCGCTATAATGGCAACTGTAACTAGCGCATAGAAAGCTAAGCCTCCTACCGCAAAAAAAGCAACTGCTTCTGGCATTTTTTTCTCTTTTCTAAATTTGTGCCTGAAAACACAACTAGGTTATCCTAGTTGCTAAAATCTGCAACCGCTAATGCAAAACTCTAATAAAGCGGCAGGTGCCCAGTTATGGGATCAATGCGATCAGCATGATCCGGACCAATAGCTAGGCAAGTATAGGTCGGCACACCTTTAAACTCAGTTTTTCCGGCGTCTTGGACTAGTGTGCTTACCAAGCCAGCATCCTGTGCCTTTTGGTGAATAGAAAGCAGTTCTTCTTCACTCATTACCTTGACACAGATTTTAGTAAAACGATTTAGCAACCAAGCTTCTTCTACCTCAGATAGGAAAATAGGGAAATGCTCTCCAGCCATTGAACGAACACGATTATCTTTGACCGCGCGAATTTTTTCCGCAAGAAATTTCATCGAAGCATGCCCTCCTTGAGCAATTTCCTTGCCCCGGCGCATCTTCAAATCCTTACGCATCACTATTACTTGTTTTATTTCGCTCATAGTATTGTTCATTCGTGATAGGTTCTATCAAATGCTTAAACCCTTTGCAAGAAAAGCTGATGTCATAGCCTTGTTCTGGGTGCGGTCCTATTTCCGCAAGGAAGCCATGCAAGGCATTACTGATCTTAGTCCAAACTTGGTCTGAAGGGCTCCAATCATATTCTATTTCGGGAGCATCCTCCCAATGAATGCTAACACTTGGGCCTTCCTCTTGAAGAGGCTTAATGGTTATTTTAAGCTCAAAATCTTCTTCAGCAGGTTTCAACATCATTACACCAATCACAGTCTTCATGAGACTTGTTAATATTTTCCCAATACTGTTCTTCCGTAAAGGTCTTTTCTAAATCTGGATTCAATAGTTTAGCACCTACATAACAAGCAGCCCTCAGCGGAAAAAATCTACAATCTTCACACTCTTCTTGATGTAGATTAAAAGCATCTAAATCACCTACCATATTTCTACCGCCATGTTCTTTAACTCTCTTAACTCAAGAGCCAGCAATTGAGCTAGTAGGTGATCTTGCGCAAGCTCATGCCCATAATACCAATCCTGGTTACGTATAGTATCTTCTCGATAAGGATTGCCCAAATTATAGGGGATTCCTGCAGCGAGCGCTGCTGCCCCTTCCCGAGTTCTCTCATTAATTTCGTAGATTGAATCATCTACTACAATAGCAGGTTTCTTTTTGTAAAGAACTACTTTAAAAGAAGAGCCTTCTACCGTTTGGCCAGCAGCTTCGATCATATTTACTCTATCGTAATTATTTGCGGAGGATTATCAGGTTTATACTGTTCGTTACAGGTAGAAACATTAAAAAACGTAGTAGTTGTTTCGTCACTTTGTGTCGTTCCGCGTCCGCAGTGAATATGTCCAAAAATATGAGCGCGAGGTTGAATTTCAATGACCCGTTTTAGGAGTTCAAAACAACCTGCATTTCGATGCATGGGGCTGAAATATGGGGGCGCTAGGTCACCGTGTCCATATGGAGGCCCATGAGTAATGAGAACATCGACTTTATCAGGAATTAATGCCCATTTCTCAGCCATTTCTTTGCCACGTTGACATTGAAATGCCCAGTCACAGAAAAATGGCTGCCAAGGAGCCCCGTAAAAAACCTTGCCTTCAATTTCTACACTACTATCCCGAAGGTAGTGAAGGTTTTCACCCTTTATGCGCCCAGTCTTTTTAAGGGCAGACATAAATTGCTTTTCATTGCCAATCATAGCCTGCAAGCAAACGTCATGATTTCCAGCAATGAAAATTTTGTGTTTGTGGGGTTGACTATCAAACCACTTTATGAAGTTTTCAAATTCCTCATAGTTGCCCTTACGAGAAAAATCTCCTGCATGAATCAGCACATCACCATCAGGTAATTTTAGTTGATCGTGTTGATTATGTGTATCAGATATTGCTACAATCTTTATCATTTTGGAATTCTACCATCACATTCTGTGTTTGCAAGACTAGCCATTATTGTAGAATATAGTTATGAGCGAGTGGCCTTTCAGCCAAAAATGGCATGAAAAAATACAATTTCCTGGGCATTTACATACATTGGAGATAAATGCTGCTAGTTATAATGATTGGGTTCGAGAGATTTGTCCTTTAGTTGAGCCAGAAATGCTTAAAGATGATGATTTTGAAACGGGCGCTAGAAAAGAACAAGTTTTCGTAGCTGAGCGTGATAAAAGCATTGTTCGATTTGCAAAAAGCGTAGCACCTCGCGGCTTTATGCCTAAACCTCCTCCTGTAAGAAAACGAATTGATTTAGGCGATGGCTGGAGTTTGGCTATAAGAACTTTACCCTATTACCACTGGGGACCTATTGCTTGGTTTCAAGAAGGGCTTAAGAGAAGCCGATTAGCTATTTATGACAAAAGTGAGTGGGATGATTGCTATAACAAAGCAGCAGTTATGTTCGATGGCCCTGTTCATATACCTGTATTGTTTCGAGGAAACCGGCCTTGGATGAGTCTGACTCCGATGGAAATTTATACCCTTCGAGAAGCTCTTAAATACGCTGAAGGCAGCGTACTAGTTGCTGGTCTTGGCATGGGATGGCTGACCCGAAGAATTCTTGAATTGCCTGATGTTACTCATGTAACTCAAGTCGAGATCGAACCAAAAATACTTCAAACTTTCGGTTTACCTCTTAAAGAAGAATTTGGAGATCGACTAACTTTAGTTCAGGCTGATATTTGGGAATTCTTAGAAGGATCAATTGATTTTGACAGTTACATCTTTGATATCTGGCCCGCTCTTGGCGATGCAGAAGAAGACGAGGATTTTCAAGCCCTTAAAGAAGAGCGAGATAACGTTTGGGGCTGGGGAGACGCTGAAATGTGTGATGAAGATGAGCCTGAGTATGAAGATCATCCTGACCGCGAATTCGATAATGATCAAATAGCGTGGTATCATGATGACATTAGAGAGTGGTGGGGTATTAGCTAGCCCTGCTCCAGGTCTTGTCGAGTCAGGCCATATTTTTCTTCAATATAGTCATCACCATATTTATCTATCATCTGTAATGCATGTTGTTTGAGGGATGCCCAAATTTCAGGATTATCCTTTTTAAATTTATGACGAATCCGTTCTGCTTCTTTAATCATTTCGGATTGCAAAACCGGATTGCAGACTAAGTCTTCTCCTTTTTCCCAAGGCTCATATCCTGCGCAGCCATCACATCCAGAACAACCACTTGTAAATGCACGAGGGCCTGCATACCTATAATCATGATACCAAGAGGCACATCCACAACACATACATGGTTTTGAGACCCAAGGCTCTAATGTTTCCAACGCTAGTTTCCTTTCAAAGTTAACAAAGGAAAGACTTCAGCTACCGGCTTCGCAATTTCTGCATCTCGTAACGTATCGACTACAGGATATACATCCTTATAAGCAAAGGGCGCTTCCTTCTTAAGACTTTCATAATACTGTTTAAGGATATCTTTTCTGCCCCGTATGTCATGGCGGTTGGGGTCTATAGGCGTGATAATCCGGAATTTTTCCAAGAAATCTTTGAAAGCCTTTTCATTGTGTTTAAGGGCTTTTCCTCGACTAAGACTGCGACCAGCCCCATGACTCGCACTTTTTAGAGCCCAAGGGTTTCCTTGGCCTTCCATGATAAAGCTAGCAGCACCCATCGAACCGGGAATGAGCACTGGCTCTCCAGAGACAATATCAGCTTTTTGTTGTATGCTCCATTCAGGACCGCCTGCTGGGCTTGTTCCCTTTCGGTGGATATAGTGCCCTAGAGCATCTGGCTCCCAAACCAAATTGTGGGGTGTGTCATAAAGCAAGCTAAGATTAACTTCTCCAAATACTTTGCTTAGAGCTTGCTTCATCATTAGCCCCAAAAAAGTTCGATTCGCAAAAGCAAAGTTAGCTGCATTATGAAGCATTGTCCAAAATTTGGCTGCCTCAGGAAGAGCATCTGGTAATGGAAAGATTTTATTCGCCGGAAATTTTAGGCCATAGCGTTTATAAATATCACGGACTAGTGATTTATAGAGACCTCCGCAAAGATAGCCAACGCTGACACTTCCGCTGTGCGCCATCACTACAATACTGTTCTTTTGCAAACCCCACTGATAGGCCAAGCCTTTATCATAGATCTCTGAAACATACTGTAATTCAACAAAATGGTTTCCTCCCCCAATGCTGCCGATTTGGCTATCTCGGCTGATGCCTTCACGTCCAACATAATCCTCTAGACCGGGCGCTTGGCCTTGCGTATCAAAACTTCCAAAATGTTTGATCCTTCTTAAATCCTGTTGATGCTGAGCTTCATCCCAATATTCCCAAATACCTTCTTCTGATTCTTTGCGAAGGTCTCGTAACCCGCTAGTAATTATGCTAGATCGCTGATCTTGACTAAGAGGGATGCTACGACCGCCCTCAAAATAGATATTTCGAAGAATTGGCTCTAGCTCATCAAGCTTGCTCTCTAAATCTTTTTTTCGAAGATTAGTTGTAAGTAAGCGAACCCCACAATTAATATCACCCCCAACAGCTTGTGGCACAATCATCCCTTGAGTGACGAGGGTAGTGCCAATGGGAATTCCTGCGCCTTTGTGAAAATCGGGGCTTAGACTTACCGCAGTAACTTGAGGTTCCTGACTAAATCCTTCAGGAGCTACTGCATACATTTGCTTTGCAGTATCTGCAACTCTAAGCAATTCCTTAAGCTCGATGACAGCATCATCTTCAATAGGAACCTGCTCGTTTGCGTAAATTCTGGCCGTACACTCCGTGCCTTCTACAGTTAAGAAGTTAGGTGAGAGCCGGGTGGCATGTTTAGTCATAGCTGGCTATCATACTGGTTTTTTGAAACCTGTCAAGCGTATTTTGTCCCGAAGCTAGGCATATTCTCACAATCTCGTAAAATAGCTCTATGGATTTAATGTATACTGACAGCCAAACAGGTGGAAAAATTTATCAATGCGGTTACCGGGAAATACCCTGGAATTTGCATACAAACAATCCCAAAATTGATTTAGTGATCTTTGCAGCCGCAGAGTGTCCTCCACTAAATCATTTCACTGGAGCCCGATTGGAATATCATCCTAATCGTGATCTTCTTTATCAAAAAGGAACAACGCAATATGATGAATTACTACGTAATGCGCTTTCTGCGGTCCCTTCGGTTGTTGACGCCATTAAAAAAGGAGAGACTGTTTTAAGCACTTGTGCAGCAGGAATGAATCGTAGTGGGATAATTACTGCCCTTAGCATCAAAAGACTAAACCCCTCACTTAATCCTAAGGATATTATCTCAGCAATTCAAAAGAAACGCACATGCGGTGCCCTTACCAACCCTGCCTTCAATTTAATGATTGAAGAAAATTAGTAGTAAAAGCGACTAAATGGGTTTCTGCTATAAAGACCCATCCTTTTTGTCTGCCAGTTGGCTATTCGAATAGCCTTACCTTCATCGCCACTGTCTCTCAAAACAGCATTAGCGATACTCGGCCACTTTCTTCTGCAGGCTGCTTTGCTAGCACATTTCTTATTATGCCGTTTGACGTTGGCTGCTGTCCAAGGATTTCGTCGTCTGCCATAACCTCGCCAACCAGCACTTCGATGGTATTGACGCCCTCTAGGCCATCTTCTGTGTCTCGGATTCCTGCGAAGCTCGGGTGTTCTTCCCCCAAGAGTTGATTGAAGCATCCAAGTTGCTTTCTTATGTGCCTCAATTCTCTCTGCCGCAAGATTTTCGGTATCTATTGCATCGATATCATCAGCTGCCTCTCCAAGCTCGGTAGCTGTCGCAATAACAGCGTTATGGCCGTCAAGCAGTGCTTGAATTAAGCTAGAAGAATCCGTTGTATCTGGCGCTATTTCTTCTACGCTTGTTAATTCAAGAAATTCTCTTGCTGATCCTGGAGAGGCAAATTTATAGGTTCTAATGTGCTCTGCTAGCTTATCAACCGCTTCTTGAAGCTCTTCATATTGAGTTTGAAACAGCTGGTGAAGCTGAGGGAAATCGTTTCCAATAACATTCCAATGCGCGTTTTGGGTAGCAATATACAGAATGTAAGTATCGGCTAAGAGTTTTCTTAAACTTTCAACAGTTCTTTCTCTATCCATATGCCCATTGTAGCAAAACTAACCTTCCGCTTCCCAGCCAAGAATAAATCCCTGTAGATAATCAGAAGTATATTCACTAAATCCCACCATAGTAGGCGTATCAGCAGTTCTAGCCTTTACCTCCGCACCATATTTAACACCATATTTACCTTTACCATAAGTAATTTCTGCATTTAATGTTTTTTCACTAATGATAATTCGATAAGGAATGCCCAGAGCGTCTGCTTCTGCCAGTTTGCGCCCATTTCGTATATCCCGATCATCAAAGAGAACTCGCAACGTTCCCATGTCATGTCCAGTAGTGCCACAAGTTATGCTTTGCAGTCGTTTGTAAAGACTTTCTGCCAGTTTGGGCAGTAAATCCTTATATTCTTCCTTCTTAGATTTGAAATAGGTCAGATAAATGTCATAAGGAGCAACCTCTTGGGGCCAGACTAAGCCTCTATCATCAGCCAAGTGTTCGACCAAAGCGCCCATAACTCGGCTAATTCCAATACCATAGCAACCTATAATAACAGGCTTCTTTTGGCCATCTTCATCCATGTAGTAGAGATCAAAATCTTCTGAGAATTTGACCCCAAGATCAAAGATATTACCAATTTCAATAGCTTTTTTCTTTGTCATTGCAGGAGAAGCCATAGCAAATTTTGCAGAGCAAGCATCATTATTACACCAGATTTGGCCGTCAAAGGTCTTACCTCGTGCTTCAGCTACTTCTGCATTTTCAGCATATCCACAATCATCACAGACATAAACTGTATCTTCTCCAGCATCAGTCAAAACCTGAAATTCGTGAGAATGCTTGTCTGTAAAGCTACCGCCGCCTGCTGTAGTTACCAGGACATTTTTAAAGCCACAACGTCTAAAGATTTTTTTGTAAACCTCGATCATCTTTTCATAGTAGTCAGCCCGATCCTCTTCTGTTTTATGAAAGCTATATAAATCTTTCATAATAAATTCTCGCCCACGCAGCAAACCGGACTTAGGCCGAGCTTCATCACGAAACTTATTTTGAATCTGGTAAACTGCGGTAGGCAGGTCTTTATAGCTTTGAACAAAACGCTTGACTAAAGGCACTACAATTTCTTCGTGGGTAGGACCCAGACAATATTCTTGGCTACCCCATCGAGATTTTGTCTTAAAGAGAACGTCTACTGTTTCCCAACGGCCTGTTTTTGCCCAATTAGCTTTAGGATGAATAGCAGGCATGTAAATTTCTTGCGCACCCGCTTTGTTCATTTCTTCTTGAACAATACGGGCGATATTACGAATAACATCGTAACCGAGAGGTAGATAGCTATAAACTCCTGCTGTCAGCTTGTCTATGTATCCTGCCTGCTCAAGCAAAATAGCATTTTTGCTAACTTCTCCAGAAGGAACGTCTTTAGTAGTTTTACTCAGTAATTTTGATAACTTCATTTTGTCTCTCCAACTATATTTACTCGCAGAGGACCGCCATTTGTCAATGCAAACTGAAATATAGCGCTACCTCCCACTTCCATATTTAGGGGAATGCTAAGCATTTCTCCTAGCTGTAAATATAGATCATAAGTTCCAACGAGTATTCGATCTTCATCAATGGTATAAACTTCTAATGTATCTGTAATGGGCTGCTCTTGCTCATTTAGCAGAACACAAAATATTTGTTTAAAATCACAAAATCCGTAGCCGTCTGCCAAAGTAAAATATAAACTAGAGGTGCTACTTTGCTGGGGCTTTAGAAAATAAGGTACTTTCGCCTTTTCATTGTAAATTTTTAGCCATTTTTGAATACAGCCTAAAATAAAACTTTCATCTTGAGACCGCATAACTGCATGTATGAATGCTTCTACATCATGAGGGGCCGAGCCACCTGCAATGACCTCACGCTGTTTTTTACGAAGAAAACTGTCCACTGTATTCCATTTGGTAAAAACTATTTTTCAAGTCTTCTATAACGCATTTTCTTGCTTTTTCAGTCAGAGGATTAAGTCGGACCTTTTCTCCTTCAGTATAAAAGGGATGAGGTTCTTGCCAAGGCTTGCCAATTAGCATCAAACTAAGAGAGGTTTCTTTATCTGGAGCAACATAATGCCATCCGTTGCGATCAGTCATCTCGTAACTAGAGCCCTCGGTAAGCGTTACAGTAGACGCCACTGGTGGGATGTCTGATGTTTCTCCATATCCTATTCCCATTTTATAGGTTCCACGCAAAATATAGACAGCAGAAGGCCAAGGATGAGGATGAAAAAGGGCCTCTGCAGCTTCTTTGCAGGGATGAATGCGATGTACCATAAGACGCATCTCGCCTAACTGTGCCCACAAACGCTCTACTTTGGGCGGATGATAGTCAATATTTAAGCTGTTCCATGCAATGTTTTCAAAAGCTTGCTGTAATCCGGGAACAACAACGCCAGTTAGAATATCATGAAGACTTTCCCCGCTGGCGTATTTTGAAACAATTTTTTCTTGGAATTTAGTCACATTCTGCTCCAGTTGAGATTTTACCAGCTATTTAAAACTAGGCAAGCTTTCTTGTGCGTTTGATATAATCTTGCTATGAGATACCGCCGAAATAGTGATGAAGACATTCGTGAGATAGAAAGAAGATTTTATGCTAATAGAGGCGAACAAGAGTTACAGGCGTTAATTGCAGCATATATTCGTTCAAACACTTTCCCTCTCATGTTCCTTATTCAACATCCAGAAGCGTTTCAATATCTCCCAGAAGATATGCAAGAAGATCTGCGAGCTATTCTACAGCAAACTGAAGAAGAGGATGAGCAACTTGTCTTAGCTGCTGCTGGAGAGGGTGATGAAGATGATGAAGATGATGAAGATGATGAAGATGACGAAGATATAGATGCTGAGTTAGCTGCCGCAGCAGAACGGGGCGAAATATGGGAATGCTCAGCCTGCGGAGACGATGATTTTTATGAAGGTAATCAGGGCGAGGAGTGGCAGTTACTTAGCGAAGAAGCTGCCCAAATAACTAATGCGAAAATCGGAAGAGGAGAAGAAAACGCTGCTATGTGTGAGGACTGCCTTGGGCAGGCAGGATTAGACCTTGAGCAGGCGGCTTCCGATGAACTCAGTGATGAATTTTGCCTTGAATGCGGCGAAACCCATGATAGCTGTTCTTGCTAAAAATTAGCTATAACTTTTTTAACAGGTTCTACGCTTCCAGTAATGAAGAAGTGCGCTATGGGCGATCCATTAAAGTATTGAGGGTTGTTGAATAAACTTTCAACTTGCTGCTTAGCCCAAGAAATCCCTGCTTCTCTCACTCCACCTTTGGGGGCGGAAAGGATTGATTCGCATAGCTCTGCTGGTATATCTAAGTGAAAACGCTCAGGAAGCTTAGTTAAATGACGCTTTCTTGTTATGATTTTGATGCCTGGGATAATTGGGCATTCTATCCCAATTTGACGGCATTCCCCCACAAAGCGGAAAAATTTATCATTGTTAAAAAACATCTGCGTAATGATATAGTCAGCCCCGGCGTCCACTTTTTCTTTCAATCTCTGTAAATCCATTTTTAGGTTAGGAGCTTCAATATGTTTTTCTGGATAACCAGCTACTCCAATACAGAATTTTGTTGGAACGTCTTTAATGTCATTAAGGTATATTCCACGATTAAGATCAGCAACTTGTCTGACTAAGTCAATTGCATATTTATGGGGATTTTCTTTATAATTTTTTGCGTAGTTTAGTTCATCACCCCTAGCAACAAAAATATTATCTATATCCGCACCAAAATATGCGTCGATTAAAAAAGTTTGACTTTCTCGGGGAGAGAAACCCTTACACAAAGCGTGGGGAACAGAGGGTATACCAAACTTATCTTGTATTTTTGTGCAGATTGGAAGAGTCCCTGGGGTGGGCTGTAATATATGTTGTTTATAGAGATCCCCCTCTTCAATCTGGTAGCTCATTTTTGCGGCTCTGCTGGTAACATCTATAAACAATGGATTTAGAGCCGCTAAAACCGCTATGGAGCTTTCTAAACTGCTAGCCCGCTTGCCATGCTGTGGAGGAGTGATTTCAAAGCTAAATCGAGGTGCTTTATTTTGTGTTAGTAGATCTGGTATTTTCAATGGTATTGCCTAAAGGAATACTAACACTTTTTTCAGCCCCTTCAAAAACGTGGATTGAAAAAAAGAATATAAACGCAGCTATGAGAAGACATAAAGGTAGCAGAATGGTTTCTTCAAACCACAGTATAAAACCTCTAATCACGAGAAATTATAAAACAATGATTTCTTTGTGACGAAGCATGTAGCCTGCAACTACGCCAATAGCTAGTGCTATAGCAACGCAGCCCATCTTACCCATTTCCATGCCCATGCCAAGTCCGCTGAACTCTTTGACATATTCTTTAGGGCATTTGGTCTTGCCACCTTCCCAAGTGCAAACAGGGAAAGTTGGTGCCCACTGGGTGCTACCAAACTCATTTACGAATTCAGCAGGATACTTGTGCTTGCCAGTTCCCCAGTTCTTATAGAGATCGCGGTAGTCGCTCTTAAAATCAGTTTGAAAATCGCTGGCCCAAGGACCCATGTTGTTACCAAATCTTCTCATAATAAAATTCCTTTAGAAGTCATTATAAAATAAAACAGCGATTTTTGTTAAAACTTTTTACCTGAACAGATAATCACCAAAATTAGCGTTTTTCATTGGTTCAGCAGCATAAACCAAATTAGCCAGAGCTTGATTATCAGAAAAGAAATGCTGCTGTTTAGTTTTTAAGAGAATATTTTCAAAAAAGGGATCTAATCTCCAGGTTGAATACCTGTTAAATCTTCCCCTAATATACCCTTTATCTGTTTCCTCTATTTCTAGACCATCAAGATCAGCAAGTGCCAAGGATATGCCTTGCAAGGTCGGACCTCCGTTTGCATAAACCCAACTACCTAAATAGTTTTCTTTGCGCTGGTAGTGGTATTCCGCGTCCGCTAAAAAAAGCAAATAACGTAGACGAAGCCCATCTACGGGTAGATGGGCTTCGTGTCTATTGCCAAACTGGTGGTGTATTAAAGCAATAGTTGCTAGTCTTGTTCTATCAGAGTTGGAAATCTCGTGGGATTTCTTCCCTATTCCCTCGCCGCTCATACTCACCAGGTGTTATAAATTCTCCTTCTCCAGTCTTATGATACTCTTTCACTGCCCTGTCGTAAAGAACAGTACCGACCGCCATTGCAAGATTTAGGCAGTGACGAGTTGGAATGATTACAAAGCGGTGACAGTGACGAAGATAGACACTTGGAATACTCCCATCTTCAGGGCCAAAAATGTAAAGAGCATTTTTGGGATGCTCAAAGTCATATAGTGGTTCTGAATTTTCTCGAACTTCAATGGCAACAGGCACCACTCCTCGCTCGAATTGGTCAATAAAGTAGTCATATTGAATAAGGTCAACATTGTTATAACCCTTCATTCTCTCTTCTCGGGGAAGGCGTTTCTTCCCCTCAAGAGCAATATCAATACGATCACCTGTATACCAAAGTTGCTTCACTCCATAACAAGAGGAGATACGTAACGCGGCTCCTACATTGTGGGGATACTTTGGGTTGATCAGTGCCACACTCGGACACTCACCAACCTTAGGAGCATTTTTGCCGATGGTCTTGCTAATGATTTTCGATTCGGTCATTGTTTTCTCTTTGTTTGCTACAATGGATTTGTGAAACGGAAACGTGTTAGAAAGCTGGTAAAATCTAAGAAAAAACGAGCTAAGGGTGTTACTAAGATTTTTGGGCAGCCCGGCGAGCCCCAACCTGACCTTACTCCAGAAGAATTATTAGAAATAAAACGGCATTATTACTATAACCTGGGACAGCATGTTCTTTTCCCTGAGTTTGAGATCGGCTGCCCTGAGTGCGGCATGGAAGAGTTTCATAGAGAGTTTTGCACGCACCATCCTAACAATCGCTAGCGGTTACGACGCCTTGCCCTTTTTTTAGCTCTTCTTTTAGCCTTTTTATTGCCCTTTTGCCAGTGACGAGGTTTGGTTGGATGCCAGGTATAGGGTTGTTGAAAACCTGTTTCTTCTTTATTTTCATCTTTTGAAAAATAGCTATCCGCATTAGATGCAAGGTTAGAGAACCTAAAAGTATAAACTCCATCTGAACTAATGGTTAAAGGGGGAGGATGGCCAACAAGCGTTTCTGTGTGCTCGCATCTTACACATTTAATTTCAACAGTGCTCTTTTTTTCAAGATCTGACGCTCGCTCTTCAACATACTTTTGCCAAGTTTTCCTAGGAAAGGCAACTTTTAAAACTTGATCGATTCTATAAAAGTTAGGATGTCCTTCGGATCTACAGAGAGCTTGCTTATGGCGTAAGGCAGCATGTTCATCCCCATATGCTGCTCTACGTTCAAGCTCTCGGATTCGTACATCCATTAAATCAGCTTTAGAACATATTGAATAAGGTTGATTATAAGGGAAATTGCGAATAGAAAAGTACAGATGACGCCTAAGCCAAATACAAAAACACTAAAGAAAACTTTTCTAATTTTTGCCAGCAATCGCCCTTTTACATATGATGTTGCTTGCTCTTTACCCAGACTTACTGCGCCATCAACCCATTCTTCTCGGGTTTTAGGCAATTCTTCCTTTTTAATTTTGCTAGCTCGAAAAGCTAATAAGCCGACATCGATAGCAGTTCCATAAGTCACTAAAAGTGAGTTGACAGCAAAAGCTATTGCACAAAAAGTGGCAGTGGCTAACCATAATAACCAGTGGGCTGCTATAAATTCCATTCTAGTCCTTATTTAGTGAGTTTAAGTTCAAGGGGAAGACGAATTTCGTTTTCAGGATTATCTTTGGCGACGAAGGTAACTATCAACGTTCCGAAAGAAGCTATATTCTGAATACCTTTAAGAATATAAATTTCATTATCTACTACTTCTGCCCAGGGCTCAAGTTCTTCATCATTGATTAGCCCGTCTAGACTAATAGCTAGTTCTGTTAGCAGATTTCGCTTTAGATTATCAGCTTGTTGCTTTTGCAGCTTACGAAACGTTTTCAAGCTTTTGTTGGCCACGTACCCCTACTGTCGTTAAAAGATCGTCCATTGTGTCATAAATATGGTTTCGAACCATCGGAACGTTAAAAGCAGTATTCCCTAAGAAACCATGTCGCAGAGCATGATCCCCGGCACGTGCCATTCCAACTACCCAGACTAATTCCGATTCTGCATCATCTTTAGAAACCATACGCCCGGTTTCACCAACCCTCACACCAATTCCAGCGTGTTTTTTGGCAAGTCCATCCGTTAGCAGTTGTTCCCAGAGAGAATGCCGAATAATATTTCGGCCTACTGCATTAATGATCCAGTCGAAGATTTTAACCTCAGTATCAAATTCTACTTCAAAACCCTGTGAGATCTTGTTTATTTGGGTTATTTCACCATTGGTTACAATGACTTTGCCTTCTTGCTCGGCCTGCTGGACGTTCTTTCCGACTTCCCAAGGGGCACCAATGGAACTAACAGCAAGAGACCTTTTTAAGGTCCTAAGGCGTTCAGCTGCTTTGTAGCAGCCGCCTAATTCTGCTCGCACATCATTCCAAAAAGGACGGATTGCGGCAAAAATGTCCTCTGGGGAATGCCCTTTAACTAGTTGTTGGGAGAAAAAATCTTGTAACTCAGCATTAAATTCTTCTGGCGTTTCTGCCATAAGAAAATCTGGTCTCTCAGTTAAGATCAGCGGCTCATTCGTTTGTTCTTTGGGATAAGGATAATGGCGCTGCCCTCCTCGCGAAAACAAAGTAATATTTGTATTGCCTCTTTTGAGGAGCACATTAGCTTGCTCTTCGCCGGTGAGACCAGTTCCAAGAACAAGAACCCGAGCATTTTCAGCTATTTCTTGTCTACGTTGATGCCCCTCAAGGGTTAGGGGATCTATTATGACCCTATCATCTTCAAGAAAATTGTCAAGATAAGGTGGGATTTTGACAGAAATAGAGCCTGATGCCAATACAAGTCGGTCGCCAACCACGCATCGGCCATCTTTCAGAATAACCTTAACTTCTTCACCATCTTCAAAAACCCGAACTGCCTCTCCAGTTAGATAATGGTAGAAAGCCCTTGGATTTGCCACTCGCCTTCGACGCCAAAGAACATATTTCTGCATTAAAGCACGAGGAAAAGTTTCATCTCGGCTATAACTAAAATTTTCAACCGTTTTAGCCCACTTAAAAATATCTTCAGGATCCCTTCCCAAATACATTTTTCGCATTGCAAGGTTGGTGCTTTCTCCGGGAAAGCTTTGGAAGCCCCAGCCTCCAAACTTGCGTTGAGGCATGTATTCAATTTCAATAATCTCTACAGGGGTTTGGGCATTTTGACCCAAGTAAGTTCCTGCCTCAGAACCAGCCACCCCGCCGCCAACGATAATGATGCGTTGCATTCTAGCTTTGCAATTCGTCTCGAAGTTGCATCAATAGAATACCAAGACGGTTCTTACCAAGCCTATTTGGCCCCCATCCCCAATAAGCGTCCTTAGGGCTAGCTTCAATAATCTTAGCATTACCTGTTGCTAAAAGAGTTTCTCGACACTTTCGATGTTGAGAAAACTTAGCTTGAAGAGCTTTATACATTACCTTCTCCTTAACATCATCCCAGTCAGAACGAAGAGGTTTTTTAGGATCACGACCCAGTGTCGCGGCTTCTTTAGGGCCTTTGGCCTTCCGCACCTCGGTTTCATGCCGCGAGTCTTCGAACTTCTTACTTTGGTAGTAGTGCTCTGTTGTAGGATAATCTAGTCCATCAATTTTAATTGGATGTCGAGAGAAATTACTGAAACAGCCATAAGCCCCTCGGGTGCTATAAAAGGTTACCGGAGGCTCTTTCTTGCGCTCTTGGCTTTTCCAAAACTCAGTCATGTAAATCTCGACCATTTCTTTGAAGGGGCTTATGGGTTCTGGTAATGGCCTAATCCCACCAGCCCGCATATCTGCGGTAATGCCCCATTCTTCATCGCTTAGGAGAAAGGGCACTAAATGTTCTTTTTAATTCGTTGATGTCTTAGCCAAACCGCATTATGGGATGTCCCCAGATCCTTGGCTGCCCCTCTTACACCCTTAGTCTCTATTAAACTCACTAACTCAGCATCACTTGGCCAAGTAATTTTTTCCATGCTTTTATTTGCACAGGCGCGGCATCTGGTTCGTGATGATCTACTGGTAGCGCCTCCGCATTCTCTACAGGTTCCACTCATACCTACAGTCTAACCATTATTCTCAGCTTTGCAAGAGTCGGCTTTGATCGATTCCCAATCGGGACTAGTTGCAACATCTCGCTGACGCGCCTCTTCATAAATTCGTCGCTCCACTTTCCACGCCTCTGGAAGATGTTGAGGCTTCATTTCTGCAACAAAATGTTTTCGCCACATAATGGCAAAGTCATCAGGATCATAAAGAGGAGCTACCTGCTCACCATGCTGGGTATGCGGACGAATTGTGCAATTAAAAACTGGTAGACCTTTAAGATCTTCAATGCTTAGTTCATCAGGAACATCTATATCTTGCTCATCACAGGTCTCTTTAATGAAATCTAGCATTCCCCGCAATCGATCTTTAGGGATGTCATGCTTACCTTTAAGCAATGTAAATCTAAACGCATTTGCTTTGGCTAAGTTGCTATCATAGCTACCACCTACTCCATTTAATGGTGCTCCATGTTTGATAGCAAGTTGTTTTTTTAATTCTGTAGCCTCAAGTTCATATTCATCATGATGAGGAATACAAAGAAGAACGATATCGTAGGAATTATGGCTTTTTACTTCTTCAGGAAAATAGCGACGATAGCAATAAGGAATAACATGATGCCGAGTAAGATTTTGCTCGGTCCCACAAACTACGCAGATATTTTTCTTGTGGGCGAGATAATACTCATCATAAGCCCAGCCAAAGCCTTTTGGTTCAAATAAAAATTGTGCAGTAGGAGGATCCTCACAAACAATTTTTGCTAGATCACGGCTAAGATACCAATTTAGCTTTTTGGCATCACAACGAAACATTGCTGACCCGTTTGGATGCAGCATTACGCAGTTGCTGTAATTTTTACTTTTAAGCGCGTGAGTTTCTTGACGATCTACCATAGGAGCCTCAGCCCTAAGACTAACAAAAAGGGCATAACTGTCAAGTTTCGTGGCACAGAACTACACAATCTATGCTAGGCTACAATTGTAGGCATCTCGGAGCCACTTAGCGTCAGCAAGCGCGTGATGTGCATTCTTTGGCTTTTTTGGAAGATCTTTCCGTTTAATACCAAGCATATCCATTGCTTGCTTAAAGTCGCGGACATACTTCGGAAAATGGCGAGGTAAATCGATCATCCGTCCAAAAATCCAGCAAAAAGTTACCCAGTCGTAGGCAGCGTAATAAGCCCAAAACTCAGGCTTTTCATCTTCACCGACAAAACTTAAAATAGCTTCCCGAATAGTTGCCATCGGAACACCTTTGTTCAAGAGATGCGGTTTAACATTATCTTCTAGCCAGGGATCTATTTCTGCACCCCAATCAAAGTCGCTACACTCCAAATAAAGTTCACGATTATCATCAGTGCAAATACCAATAGAAATCAGATCAATACTGCCCCCTGTAGGAGTAGATCGTTCCCAGAATTCCAAGTCGAAAAAATATATCGCCATTATTCATTTTCCTTTCTTATCCAAAAAGGCGCTTCCGAGCAATCTTGCCCAATATCAAACATCCCAATATAAATGGAATATCGTCCCGCCTCTACTGTAGTATGCCAATGTCGATCACTTCGATCATCTATTAAACGAATTCGAACAACGCTAGCTGGCTTATCCCGCAAGTCTTCATTTAGCTTAATGGTTTCTTCGCCAATACCAATAATTGCCGTTCCAGTTCCGGCACCTAGCAACATTGGATACTTTTGCCGAGTGTCTACCTCAAATAATAGAGCATTTTTACTGGCAAACAAGGGCGCGACTGAATTAATCTCAATACAGCCCGGTTCGACTTCAATCTTGTATTTCATCTTTGTTATAATTTTCTCATGGATAGAAGACTACGGATTTTGCAAAGGCAAGCAAGAAAAGACGTTGCTTTTTCCGATGTCCCCCAAAGTCTAGTTCAATACATTTCAATGCTAGAAAGGCTGGCGGGCGTTGAGAGTATTTCTACCCTGCATGCATCTACTACGGAAGATTTGGTTGAAGGTTTTCTTGAGCTAGGCGATATTAGAAAAATGAAGCCCCTTGCCTTGCGTGTTGCCCGAATCTTAAATGCTAATGAGTACGAAGCTACTCTTGAGGGGTTGGCTTCTATCAATCCTCGCATGCTCGCTAGGCAGCGAGGAATGGGATACATGAGCATGTTAGCTGCTTCTGAAGTATTAGCCAATAGCGGCATGCTAAACCAAGAGTGGACAGCCTTTTTAATGCGAAACAGTGATTATCTTGAAGGACGTGGCCACGCACAGCGTTACTAATCACCAGGTAGGACGTTTATTATCAGGTCGTTTCCAGCTACGAGTTCCCTTCTTCATGCAATCTTTTTGACAAAGTTCATAGCGTTCTTTATCGATTTCCATTGCGAAAAGTAGAGTGTAATACTCATTATTCTCTCGATTACATTTGTAGATAAAATCTACCGGGTGTAATTCGATAGCTTCATTTGAGACTCGTTCAATAGGACCATTAACCCCTACTTTGCGTCTCTGATATGTTATAAACCAATATCTTTTGTTAGTAAAGCTCACCTACTCGCCTCCACATTGACATCCCCTTGCCATAAGTGTATCCATCGCACAAACACAGCTAGCCTCAAAATCAATATGAACCCGAGTTTCTATAAAGAAATTGCGAAAATCATTGTTAATGATATCGATTACAACCTTATCAGTTCGATCATAATGCTGAAATGCAAGTTTCAGTCCTTGGCTATCGAATATCATTACACCCAAGCCCCAACTGGGTTTGATATAGGCCATGTGGATACTTCGATCTTCGTCCCAGATAATGATATCAAGCAATATGCTTTTGACTGGGCGTTCGACAAAGGTATCTACAATTTTGGCCCTCTCACCATTATTTAAAACGGCATTGGTAACAAAACTAATCTTAGCGCTCAAGTTTGGCCATTTCTTTGTGACGTTCTTCATAATGAGCAGCTTTAATTTTAACACGCATCCCGTTGGCAAACCGGGCAACATAGCCTTCTAGATCCCAAGGAATCCGTAAGGAATCAATATCCCCAACTCTACCGGTGTAGAATTCAACAGGCTTTAACTCATTCACTAAAGCATAATCTTGTGCTTCCGCGTATGTACACTCATGCCCATACGGATCAACCCGCCCCAAATAAATCATTTGCTCTTCTTCGTAAGGAATTACAATTTGATTCCACGGAGCAATGAGTTCAAAGCAATACGTGTATCCCGGTTCTAACTTTTTGCCATTATCAACTAACCAACGACGGGTAAATCTAATTTGCTCATTATCCCAGCAACCTCGGGTTACTGCATCCCACGCACGATCCGGCAAGTTAGGGTTTTGAAATACAATGATTAAGCTACCATCATATTTAGTGGCAATCTCAGCTGTTTCTTGAGGTAGATTTTGAGAGTATGTCTCTTCTTTCTCAAACAGCCCAAAAAATTTCTGAAATGGTCTGGCTACAAACTGGCCCTCACTATCGAGAATCAAACCCCTAGCGCAACGGGTATGATAATTCCAGTTACCCTTCATCACCGTTTGGGTGGTATAGTTGTAAAGAGTCAAATCATCTCTTGGGATGCTCTTGAGGTATCCTGCCTTTACATACCAATCATATGTTGCTTTAAGACTCATTTTTAAGCGCAGCACGTAGACCTAAAGGATCTACCCCTTCATAGTATCGACATCCTGTCCCGAAAACGTCTTTAATACGACACATCCAAAATTCTTCTTGCATCTCATCGCGAAACAGTTCAACAAGTTTTTCAAAATCCTGCTGTGGCAACATAACCGTAAACTCAATAGCTCGGCTCCGCCCTTCATCCCGGTTATAGTAAGGTATTTCTATATGCTCAATTCCACTTACCCAAGGATGTGCCTCAAGTATCTCTTCTGCTTTTGATAGATGAAACTCACGATTATCAACCCCTCCTATATAGGATATTCGGTAGGGACGGCTATGAGGATTTTTAGCTCGATAATCATAAAGTAAATCACAACTACTATCCAAGTAAAAAAGATTTTGTGGGTCGAAATCTGGTGCTGCAATAGTTTCTAAGCAATCATGTTGAGCAATCTTTTCCCATTCTTTGTGATAAGCGTCTTGCATTTCACGATCACGTTGCTCAATTAGTTTTACTAATTTGCTAATACCTCCTGGCGCATAGAAATGGCGGCGCAATTGCTTACTTGGAGGGTCTCCACCATCATGCCAAAGCTTTTTAAGGGTTAGCTCTTTAAAACCTTTTTGCTTAACTTCAACAAGATCTAAAAAGAAATTATGATCATGATCCCATCCGCTAAGGAGTTCTTTAGGGATGCTAACTGCCATGGTGTCATTAACAGTGATAAAATGTATTTGAGGGGGTTGTATGATTTTTACCATTATTGTTCCTATCCTGGCCATCGTTCATCATTTTTAGAGCTGTAAACCCGACCATCCGCAATTAGATATTCGCGAACATTAGTTAAAACTTCGCCTAACCAATTTCGACCTTGCCAACCTTCACGCCCTTGTGCAGCAGGATCACTTTCTCGCAATCCTATCCCCCAAATGCGATCATAAGGACTTGCTTCAACAAGCGTAGTCCCTTTAGTATTTTGTAACTCATGCATTAAATAGCTGTTTTGAGAAAATTTAGCCATGTTGCCGCGCCAAACAATGTTCCAACATCTAGGACGACCATTGCTTTCATCTTCTTCCCACTCATCTGCATCAAAGGGGTAGACTTCTCTTCCAAGAGCTTTTTGGGTTCGAGGGTCTTCAGCTTCAAGAATTTGCTCAAGAATTTCGTCATCACCAAAAACGCGTGCTTTTTCGGCCATCATATACTGCTCAGCACAATTGTATTCAACATCATCAATTACAAAATGAGATGGTTCCCACTGGCTAAATGGCCCGTTCCAGAAAAATGTAAACTTCTCCATTGCTTGCTCCCGATTAGATTTGAAATTGTTTAGTGTAAGTAATGAAATCTTCTTCGCTAAAGCCATTTTCTTTAAAAGCTATATACATCTTGCGTAAGCATTTGGCTACAAGATCGTAAAGCTCCTTGTCACCGCTGATAGCGATCAGTCCTTGTGAATAATCAAAGCGCATGCTTGTCGTAATTTGGTTGGCAATATTTTGATGATTATCTGTTTCAAGCGCTAATTGTGATGAAATCGCGTCACGAACGGCAATAAGTCTTTGAAATCTCTCATTATTGTCGAATGATTCTTCAAGAAAAGCTCTGAAAAATGCTTTTGAGTCCATTTTGTCTCTCTAGTATCATTCCTCAGTCTAGCATGACCTAGATTTCTGGCAAGACTCTCGGTTCAAAAACCGTTTAGAAGTTTAAAATGATAGAGATGTTTGCTAAACTCTAAAAAAGGAAAAGCTTATGTACGAAAAAGAAGCAGCAAAACCAGGATGGCAACAACCTCTTTACGGAACTAAGCCAACAAAAAGTAAAGGATCAAAATTTATGGATCTTTTTACTGATTCTAGTGGCCAACAACTGGGCGATGTTGATTCCACTCTTCCAAAAACTTTAGGCGATGCTATGGGAGATCTTGATCCCAAGCTAGCTACCCGGGCCACCCTTGCAACTCTTTATGGCTTACGCACAGCAATTTTCCTTAAAAATAAAGCCAAAAAGTGGTTTCAAAAAACCCAAAAACAGCTTAGCGCTACCCAGCCAAAACAAGAAGCGGAAATCAATTCCGTTATTAAAGATTGGAAACCTTTAGGAGATGTTTATAATCGAGAAATCTCTCAAGCCCTCGAAAACACCAAAGAAACCCCCGATCCATCACCTCAGCCGTATCTACTCAATGTTCTTGTTCAAAAATTTATTGTTTCAGAAATTGATGAAAATGATCTAAGACCCGCAGAGCACGTCAGCATTTCCGATAAAGATGCCCAGTTTTTAAATAAACTAGCTGGTCAAGGCATTGATACTTCAAAATTACGTAGAATGCCCGCAGATAAGTTGAAGGAATTACGAGATTTGCTTGATTGGCGTATTGATAAAACCCCTGCAAATTACTGGGGCCTTGCTAAAAAACACATTGTTCACGCAAAAACACCACCACCAGTTTCTAATAAAAGTTATCCTTTTGATTTGAATTTTGGTGGGATGGGTCCTGCAGGAGAGCTTTGGCGACCTTTTGATTAGTAGTCGTAATCCATTTCCCCAAACAGCAAGTCATCCATATAATCCTCATATTCATCTTCGGACATCTCTTCAAGCTCTTCTTGGCTAATTTGTTGCGGGCGATTAGGATACAAACAACTTTCACAAAGACTGCTACGACTACTCAGCGGAAGAATTGCACCACATACGCAGATTACTGCAGCCTGGCCTCCGTGTTCCCAGTGTGGAGGACAAATATCATGCCCACAAGCAGGGTAGTCTTCACAACTATCATAAATAATGTCTTCTACAGTTGGCATATGACCTAATTCTGCATAATTAAGGTCTACCCGATAGTGATCGACATTTGAGAATATAACAATAGTAGTAGGGCGAGTAAAGAATCCATAGTTATTCCTTACATTTGCCCAAACATATGGCATACCCATTATGGGCAAGGTATCCATCAAAGCACAGTCATGTTCCCAAATCTCTTCTCCGGGAATAAATAAAGAATCACAACGAATTAATTGAATTTCTCCCGCATTGTCACTAAAATATTGGTCCCAGCGTCTAACATATGCTTCATACTGACTTTCATTATCAAACAAAAATTGAGCCTGAGGAGGACTTTCACCTCGAAATGCCTGCAGAACGGCAATCACGGTGGTTAGTCTGCCCATATCAGGATCCCAACCGCCCCAAATGGGAACAGCATCCATTTTGGTAATCTCTCGACCTTCCCGCATAGGTTCTGCAATTTCTAGACTGTGAGTTTCAAGCTCTGCGAGTAATCCGATTCGGTAACTTAGAGCGCAGAACTTTGCTATATCGAGCGCTGTTCCTTTTGAAATATAATCTCTCCAATAGCCTCTTAACTCTGAATCCATTTCATGATTATACCAAACCCTTTTGTGTCAAGATCGTTAGATACCTAACGACTAACTTCTACCATATCCGTATACGACGCCATCGCTTCGGAAACCCAATTGCAAATGCAACCGTCATAATTCCAACTATACCAACGATTTCCGCTGTTCTTTGAAAAATTGTGCCTGCTATAAACTTCATAGTTTAACTCCTATACCTGCTACTTGAGCACCCCGCATGCCAAAGGTATGCTACAATATCAACCATGCGGATACTTCTTACTACTTTGGCTTTGTTTATTCTTGGCTGTAATTCAACACCAGCCCATTACTACAGTTTAAAACTAGAACCTATTGAACTGCACGGCCCAAAAACTGCTCAAAATTTATCCCCAAACATTTCCAAACTAACTGTAGATCAACGATCTAGCATTGAAAAGAAGATTAAAACCTTTAAACGATTGATTGAACTATTGAATGAGTTTGAAAAAGAAATTAAGCAAAAGCAAGCTACTGCCGAAACATTCAGCTTTGCTCTTTCAGATGATGATTTGATGAGCTTAGACGCCAGTAAATTATTACTACAATACTTAGATGAAGCCCGAGATAACGCTCAGTCTAATATCAATGCACTTGAAGAATTGCTTAAGTAGTTTGCTAAAATAAACAAATGCACGAAGAAATACCTGTCCTTTGGTCGGAGAATTTACAAGTTCCCTTTTGCGGTTATTGCCTAAGTGGCAAGAAATGTACTTGCGGGTCTGCTGAGGCAGAGGAGTGTGATTACTGTGATAGTGGCTGTGATTGTGGTTTTGAACAGCTTGAGAGTGGTGAAGTTTGTAGCTGTGAGTGTGAATGCGAAGAAGACGAGGATGGTTACGGCGGTGGCGAAAATGGCAATTGCGAGGAATGCTGCATTTGCAGTTATCCTATAAAAGATGATCTTCCTGAGCACTGCTATTGCGAATGTCAATGCACCCCCTGTATCTGTAAATGTGAATGTCCTTACCTAGTTATTGATGCAGATAGCTACAATAGTTGGATTGCTGAAACTTGTTATGTCTGCCCCCCTGGATCATTAGACCCTCAATATCTAAACCGTTCAGTCTCTGAACGAAGATTTGTAGTCCCCTTAGGTCAAGGATTCGAATTCTTCGTTCGAACTCTCCCTGCCACTCAAATTCATCGCCAACCCCTAATGCCTGGCTTACCAATGATTTTTGCTGAGCCTAGTGAAATTATTGAATATGAAACTCCAACTTATATTGATGTTGTTCAAAACGGATACAAAAGTCGAGTTAGATTTACCGGTCCAGTATTAATTCCAATGGTTGGGGAGCACATCCCTTATCGAGATGAGCCCCGCGTTTGGATGGGCTTAACTCCGATGGAAGTATTTACGCAAATGCCTGGTGTTGAACTCGCTACTGGAAGGGTTTTGATAGGCGGTCTTGGTATGGGCTGGCTAACCAATCGGGTCTTGCAAAAACCAGAAGTTGAAGAAGTTGTTCAAGTTGAGCTTAAACCAGAGATATTAGATTTTTTCGGTAAACCACTTCTACAAATGTATTCAGGAAGAATTACTCTAGTCCAAGACGATGTTTATAACTTTTTAGAGCAAGTAGGGCTTGATCAATTTGACACAATATTACTTGATATATGGCCTGCCTATACAGGAGCAAGACGAGATAGCAAGTTCCTTGCTCTCAAGAAAGTCCATCCTAGGGTTTGGGGCTGGGGCGAGAAACGCATTAAATAATACGCTTTCCAAGATCGGGTTTTTGAGGGCCTTCAAGCTCTGCTAGTCGTTTTAGATGGTATATTGCCTGATAAAGCTCAGGACAACCACAACCATTCTCACCTCGCGGCAGTACTGGAAATCCCTTATTTGGAAGATGGTGAACACCAAATTTACAATCACACATAACGCCATGCTTATTATGGTAGGAGCAAAGAGCTTGTCGGATAACCTCTAAATCTCGAATACTTTGGCTTACTGTTCTTTTCATACCATAATTTTAGCTTGAAATAGCTTGAATACAACTGATATACGAAACATCCTTGATGTTTCTCTTAAAAATTTGCTACACTTATCTACAGGATCTTATTATGGCTAGAAAAAAGAAAAAATTAACAAAAGCACAAAGAAAAAAGATAAACATGCGTAATCTCAAGAAAGCATGGAAAGCTAATAAAAAGCGTAAAGGCCGCAGACGTAAAAGCCGTAAGCGAAAAAGCCGTAAAGCTCGTCGTAACCCTGCGGGCCGTAAACGTCGCACTCGCCGTAGGAAACGAAATCCAGGCTGGTCGTTTAACCGTAACGGCGCACAAAAAATAGAAGATATTGAATGTGATTGCTTGGAGTGCCCAGATCACGGAACTATAATCGCAGCGTCCGAGACAACCGCCTCTCGCCGCTACAATCCAGGCTGGTCTTTTACTAAAGGCCGTCCTGTAAGCCATGATCGTGACTTTGATGCCATGTATCCAAGCCGTAGCCGTCGCTCACGCCGCCCTCGTCGCCGCAGACGTTATAATCCCGGTTTCGATGTTTTAGCAGGCAGAGGCTGCGAATGGAGTCCACGTAGGAATCCAGGTTTTGACGTTCTAGCTGGCCGTGCTTGCAACTGGAAACCAATGTGGTAATTCACCACTAATCAAATTTAGTGCCCATGATAGGCTGGCGTTCATCCTCTGGAGTCGCCAGCTTTGGCTTTTCTAGGACAAAATTGATTGGTTTGACTTCTCTATCGTGATCGAAATCATCAATAAAGAGAGCAGCTGTTCGGGGCGTTTTAAAAACATAACGGTTATTTTTCCAAGTCAATAAGATTCGATCTTCATCAGCGTCAACTTTTTCACAATCAAGACGTAAGAGTGCCCTTGCTATCGGACAGGAACTATAAACACCCGCATCATTACAGCCATTTTCAATATCTTCTATAGTAACGTAAACCTCAATCTTCATTTAAACCCAAAAGAGCTATTAACGTCTCATCAGTTAACGCTTCTTCAGCCTTTTGAGATAAAACACTATCTTCTGCTAAGCGCAGAGGCACTTCTTTAGATAGGCGCATGCTCTCAGAATAAAGCTTAGCTCGGAGGCTAAAAGGATCTATTGAAGAAAGATCGCTTTCAAAGCGAAGAAAAATATATGCAAACCCTCGTGGTCTACCTCCCTCTCCAATTAGCACCTCCACGTCCAGCAACTCAGCGTTATCTACTTTTATCCGTCGCATAACACCAGATTTATTTAGATTTGCATACCAATAAGGTATTATTATGCAAAATTTATCTTCATTGCCTAAATTCAACTGCGGTTTCTTCGGGTTTTTGCTCTCTTTTTCTGCCATCTCTTTAGCAAGAGTTGCCCAATAGCGAAGACCCTCAAATCGCTCATGATCACTAATATCTAATTCTTTAGCTAAAGCTTCGGCCTGGTTTAATAACTCAATCATTTGGTTGGCTTTTTCAATTTTACTCATAACCCGAACATCATAGCGGTTCTCTAAATTCTGTCAAGACAAAAAGAAAGCCACGCTCATCTCGGCAACAAGCGCGGCTCTCTCTTTGTAAACGTCGATTTAATAGTTAAATCGAACACCACCAGTAGCAATGATTTCGTCATTGTTACGATTATTGAATCGGGCTGCATTTTGTCCTAAATGGAGCCAATGCATTGCTCCATATAGTGACCACTCGCCATAACGACTTGGTATCCACTTGAGCGGAACTTCGCCTTCAAATCCCAGCGTAAAGAAGCCGAAGGGGGCATCTCCCTTATTCTGAACCTCTTGATACTCAAAAACGTTGAAACCAACGCGAACTGGCACACTCAAAGATACTGTAAAATCATCGCAAGGATGTAAGGTTACTCCAGGCTTAGCACCAACTTCGGCATACACACCTCGATTAACACCGCCATCGCGTTGTCCATCAGTTTCCCATACGAAGAAACCATACAAACGAATACCATCGAACTCCCAGCCGATGGGTCCAATTTCTCCATCTAAGTTCCAGAGCCTTTTATCAGCCAAGTCTCCTCGGATGAAAAGCTCTTCTACTGTATCAAAGCGATCATTGGGGCTAACCTGAGCAGTATAACCACCACTAACCTGCAAAACCCGAAATAGTTCAACACCCATACCCGCAGTTAGTTGTGTTTCATACCATGCAGCAGGGCTATTACTTAGATTAGAGCTAGTTCCGGTTGGACCAGAGTGAAAGCTGTTCCAGCTACGTGCAAACAAGTAAATGTCACTTATGGGTCCATTGCTACGATACAAATGCATCTGCAATTCAATGTGAGGCTGCGCTATAACGCCTTTATTTTCTTGAAAGATACCATTTCTGAAATATTGAGTGGTGAAATCGACGCCAGCATGGAGGGTGATAAAACCTTCTTCATTGGCATCTGCAACCTTTGCTTCCGTCTCATCACTCTTTGCTTCATCAGAAGGGTCTGGATCGACCTCCATTTGAGACTCAGGTTCTGTGGGTTGTGAGGTTTGTGCTACGACAGGACAAGCAAACGCTAACAATAGCATCAAGCTTGTAAAATATTTAGACATACATTCTCCTAGGTAAGTGCCTTAAGCGTAACCCAGGATTTATGTTTTACAAGGTTTAGGACTTATTGAAGCTAATATAACTAAAAGTTCTTTAAAGTAGTAAAACTAAACGGTATTATGAATATGGAGGAATAATGAGATATTTTTTGGCACTCGTTTTATGTTGCACATTTAGCGGCTGCGCATTTTTTGAAGAACAAGAAGACCCTGCTACAGTGCAGTATAATAATAAAAAAGAAGCTCTAGAGCGGGAGATTGAGTTACTCCGTCTAGAGCGAAGAAAGATTTTACTTCAGAACAGCTTAGATGGCTTAGATTCTGTAATCCCAGAAGGTCTTAAACAGTCGGAATCAAATAGCTAGGCTATATTTTTCTCGGTAATAAGTGGCTGTATCTAAAAGATTTTCGATACTCCCCTTAAGCAAACCTTCCATCGCAATGCGGATATTACTGGTTATTGTTTCTTCCGTAAGAGCAGCCCCACCATAAGGCCCTTTTTCGCGAGTGGGCTTTCCAATAAGATGGATCCTGTCTCGCAACTTGCCTTCAACCACAGACCTTACATCTTGGTAGTGGTGCTCACCCAAAGTCAATGAGCTTGTAATATTTGAGGATAATGTTGAAATCTGTGTCATCGTTTACCTTCTTCCAGTTTTAGCGCAATCACACTTATCATACAGTCCATAGCAAATGCCGCAACGGTAGTCTTCAATGTTAAAATCTTTTTGCTCATCTTCATCCAAAGCTAAATCATTTATTATTCTTTGGGCCACCTGATCGCGTGTTTCCTCACGATGCCAGGTCGGCCCCCCAACTAATGGGCTATCACAAACCACACACTTATCTGGTTCCATTCGTGTAATAGGAAGTTCACATCCTAATACTTCCTCAAGATTGAGAATAGTTCCATAACGATCTATTTCAACGCTGCCCCGAATAATCACTTGAGCAGTAAACCGATTGTGGCCATGATCTTTTGGGCAAGTATAAGGTGAGGAGGGCTCTTTCATAGCTTAATTCCTAGATCATCGACCGCTTTAAAAATCGCTAGATTTTTCATTTTAGCTTCAATATCCATATCAATTCGACCTTCATTATGCGCCTTAAGTTGATAGTCAGGGATATAGTATAGATAATCACTATGCTGGCGAAGTTTTGTTGGAGGATCCTTTGGGCCATATTCTGGCTTACTGTTACTAATATGGGTTAGTGGTTTCGATCCTTTTGGCCATGTACTGATAGCAACTTCCATTGCTTCTTCACCACTCAATCCTCCGGTATTGAAGCGATGGTGATGACTATCAAAGCAGATAGGAACGCCAATTTCCCGCGCTACAGGCTCTAAATCTTTGACGCTGTAGGCAAATTCACAATTTTCAAGCGTAATTCGCGCCCGAGCACTCATGCTTAATCGAGAAATACCCGCAAGTAACTGCTGCATTCGCCCGCCCTTACCTCCATGTACATTTATACTGTAATATGGAGTTTTGGGAAAGCCCATACAATCAAACATCCAGGCATGATGATCCATTTCTTTAATCGCATTGACTACAGTAGCTTCACTATCACTCGATAAAACAGTAAACTGGCCTGGATGGGTAGTGCAGCGAACACCATTGTCGAGAGCTAATCGCCCTATTTTTTGAAGTAAATCACGAGTATCCTCATTATCAGACAGGTCTCGATCAACTTTGTCACTAAGAGGAAATATGGCGCTGCTAATTCGCATGTTGCGAATGCCGCTGTTTATAACTTTAGGCAGGACCTCATAAAGATTTTTTAAATTGTCAACATAGGTCTTTTTAATGCGATCTCGCGAGTATTCTCCTCGATTAAATCGGCCTAGCTGAAGATTACGGCTCACCAAGATGTTTTTAGGTTTACCCTTTTTATCGGGTTCTAGCCACTGGCAGCATAGCCCCATCGCCATTAAACTAGCGCTTCGCCATAAATTTCAACGCATTTATGCAGCGTTCCTGTATGGATATCAAGTACCTTTTGAACTGGAGTTTGGTATCCTCCAGCCAAGTTCCAAACAACGGGCATTCCTAGCGATTTAAGGCCATTAAAAACCATCTCATCTCTTTGGACGAACTGTTCATTTGTTAATGCCCCCTCACAACCAACTAATGGGTGGCAAGGATCATCAACATGAGGATCAGCACCAGCTTGGAAAAGAACAATATCACAACCCTCAAAGGCTGAAACGATGTCTGGTAAATAATCTAACCAACGTTTGGTAGCGTCCCCTCCCTGCCATCCATATACGATCCGATTGTTATGGGTTCGTCCAACGGGCTTTACTACTCTTTCATCATAGCCAACTGTATAGTGGTGAAATTGGTTTCGCTCACGAACACCCTTTTTTACGAGATAATCAATGATCGAGTCTGTACCATTACCCCAGTGGTGATCGAGGTCTAAAATCCCAACTTTTGATACTTCTTTTAGCAGCTTGTTAGCTGTTACCATTAATCCATTAAAGCTACAAAAACCCATGCATTCATTTTCAGTAGCATGATGGAACCCGCTAGTAGGACTCATAGAAACAGTCTGTTTCTTCAAAGCATACTGGGCCGCTGCCAGAAAACTACCTGCAGTCCAAGGTAGAGAGCGATTGATATCAATCGCTTCTTCTCCCATCTTGTAAAAACCGTTCGGCTTCTTTCCATCAAGCACATCATCAATGTGCTGACGCTCATGGACTTCATAGTAATCTTCACGCGAGACAGGGCTGAAATCACTACGAACCTGAATGGGCTCGCTATTTTCCTGCCATTGCTCTACTAGCAACTTGGGCTTTTTAGCGCTGGGGGAAAAGCCAGTGTCAGCATCTGTGGTTTGCTGTTCGTTATAAAATACATTAAGCATTACAGTCCTACAATTCTGCGGCATTCGGCAATCGTTTTGCGAGCGTATTCCCCAGCCCGCTCGGCACCACTAGCCAGTATACTGTCGATTTCAGTATTGTCAACGGCCATTAGCTCTTGATATCGATCATAAGCCTGGCCAAAGTAATCCTCATGCGCCTTAATAATAGCCGCCTTGGTTACTCCATACCCAGGAAAAGTCCGATCATGGACATAACGGTTTCGTAGCTCTGCTATCGAAACATCGTCGCCCATAAGCTCCAAAATGGCCATTGCATTACATTTATCCGGCTCCAATGCAATTTCTTTTGGATTTTTAGAATCCGTTACAATGGAATTAACTTTTTTCCGCAATGCTCGACCGCGAGCAAAGATGGGAATTGTATTCCCATAGCTCTTGCTCATCTTCCTACCATCAGTTCCGGGAACCATCGGTGCAGTTCCAAGATAAGCCTCTGGCTTCTGGAAGATGTCGGTGTCAAATGCGGAATTAAACGCTTGTGCAAGGTCTCGTGCCACCTCGATGTGCTGAATTTGATCCTTACCCACTGGGACATGGGTTCCGCCATAGATAAGGATATCAGCTGCCATAAGCACAGGATAGGTGAAAAGACCGACATTAGGCATTAGCCCTTGGTCAATCTTATCCTTATACGCGTGACAGCGTTGAAGATGGCCCACACCGAGGACACAGCCTAGCATCCAAGCTAGCTCTTGAACCTGAGGAACATCACTCTGTTTAAAGAGAATTGCACGTTCGGGATCAAGCCCCAGCGCTACATAGGTTGCAGCAATCTGGCGAGTATATCCACGTAAGCGATTACCGTCTTTAAGAGATGTTAAGGCATGATAGTCAGCAATAAAGTAAAAATGAGTTCCAGATTGGTTTTGAAGCTCAAGGTGCTGAGCAATGGCTCCAAAGTAATTTCCCAGGTGAAGATCCCCGGATGGTTGAATTCCTGAAACGTAACGTCGATTGTTGGTGGTCATTGATATTTCCTGTCTTTTTTGAATTGATTTGTTAAATGGGCACAAAAAAACAGCAGTGAGAAGAGGCTTCTTGGGCATGCCGCTTGCGACATCAGGCAAATAAGCCTGCTCTACCTCCACACTGCTGTCTAAAGCCAGGAAATGCCATCACGTGCAAAGCCCGTGACCGGCCCACCTCCATTTCTAATTGCTCGAATTCGCTTCATCTTGCTTGGCTTTCAGCTCTTCGTAGCTTTTGCTACAAATACATAGAGGTATGTTAGCATCTTCCCGAGATCCTGTCCAGTGACACGACTCACATTTTTCGTGAAGCTCCCAATCGGTGACGTAAGCCCCTGGAAGCACTGAACCACAGAACGGACAAAAATTTAATGTTGATCCGCTTCTCCCGTTCTCATTAAGTGAGTAATCCCGCGCTTCTTCTCCCTCGCCATTGATAAAAACATCAAAGGTTACAGATTTATCCCAATCAACAGCCAGTGCCATACTATAGCAACAATGTTGGCCCTTATCTTCAGGACAATTTTCTATTGGGTTCACATTCACATTTACAACCGTAATATTCGCATGCATGGACGAAACAATGCCCACAATAGATAGAATGCTCTTTTAATAAACTACCACAGCAGCAAAGCAGATTGCCTTCCTGGGTCATAGTTCAACTCCATAAATATCAAAATCACAAATAGCGCGGCCTTTTTCCGCATAATCTTTAAGCGCGCGTTTGCCTGCTTTCGTATCAGGTTCACACCGATAACAGTGCTCGCAACGAAAACACATACCGCAATCCACATACAACTTCATATCTTTGCAGCGGGCACAGCGCCATCGATAAAGTGGGTCTTGCCAGCCTTCAATTTCTTCCCAGCCTAGCTTACGAAGGCGGCTGGCTCGGCGGCGATCCTCAATTTGGGCTAATTCTTTTTGCTGTTTCTTACTCACACTATGAATATAACATAAGTGTCTGACTAGTCGATATTAAGTTAAATCATAAGTTCGTTCTTCGGTAATAACTACATCCATCGGGACATCATGTTCTTCGACTGGTAATTCATGAGTCATCTGAAACTGAAAAGCTAGCCCGATCCTTTTAACATCTTCTGGAACTACAGTAAGAAATCGATCATAAAAACCATACCCCCGCCCAATTCGATTCTTATTTTTATCGAAGAGACGGCCAGGAACTACTACTGCGTCTAGTTCTGTCAAATCTATCTGCTGGCAATCTTTATGGGGCATTCGGATACGGAATCGGCCCATCTCTAATTGTTCCCAACTATCCACTTTGTATGGATCAAGTTGTTTTGTGCTATTGCAGACACGAGTAAGAACAAGAGTGCGCTTTGGATCTTGCATCCATATTTCTAAAATTTGATCCGTAGAGGGCTCATCTTCCATTGAGGCGTAGAAAAGAACGGTTTTTGCCTCAATTAAATTTAAGTAGTGCAAAAGACGGCCAGTGGCAAGCTGCGATTTTTTATGCCGCTCTCGGTTGGTCATTGAAAACCAAACGTTTGCAACTCTTTCTCGCAACAAAGCCTTTTTCTCTGCCTTGTTGGTTAAGATATGTATCTTACGTTCAACTACTTTTTTCTTGAAGAAACGAAATGGATTTAAATTCATAATAACTGAGCAGTGATTTGAATTGCTACTTGGCGTTCTTCTTCCCACTCATGGTCGCAATCCGTACAGTGGGCGCTAATGCAAATCCAATGCTTACCCCCTAATTCTGGGTCAATTAGGATTTCATCACTCTGATATACTACGTCTTTTTTACATTTAGGGCATTGCAAAGTATACTTGCCACCTAACAAGGTTAGTTCCCTACCGCATGACCAGTAACACGGCTTGATTGACCAAGATTTTTTCTTTAAAGATAGTTCCATTTACATTAACTTTCGGAATAACTTTTCATCGTAATCAACAAATTCACGAAGCATATCTAGCCACTTTTCAGTTTTGATTTTAAACATGATAGGCTGAGATGTCTTTTTACCATTAGGATTAGCTGCTTTACAAACAATTCCTTCAAGGGTAATCCCATCCAGTTTGCTTTGCTTAACTGCCTCCACAAAATTATCATCAATTAGACCTTGATGGATAATATTAGGAATGCCTATTTGACTAAAGTGCTTAATAAATTCTTTTGGCGCTATCAAACCTTGCTTGTGAGGGCTAACATCAATAAGAGTTACTTGATGATCATCTTCAGGGTGATGATTGCCTGCAAAACTTCGTTCTCCGTGATACTCAAAGAAGCAAACAACCGGTTTATCCCACCGCAAATCTTTAAAAATTTGCGCAAGCTCTTTTGCTTTCGTATCTTGAATAAGGGTTACGGCTTTACCGAGATGCTCACTATTTTCATCAATGAGCACTTTACGGCTACCAAACTTGTAGAAGCCCCGTTTGGGATTAAATTCCGCTCTGATGTTACTGCCATCGAGTTTGTCAAAGGCTGTAACGTGCAAAGTCCGAAAAAGATCACTCTTTTTCTTGCTGGATCCGATGATATGTGGGATTGAAATGTATGATTTCATGTTTTTTGTAATATTCGCTAAGATCTTCAAGAAAAGCTTCTGGGCTTACACCAGTCGCTTCTCCTACTATATCGACCAAGGTCATTCTGTCAAGATAACTGAGAGCTAAACTTATCCCTTTAACGAGTTTTTGATCTAACTCTTCTGTCGAAGGGCTATTACAGGCGTCTGCTATGGTTTGCAGCGCTGCCTCAAGTTCCGCTAGTCTAGCCATGCGCCGCTATCAGATAGATGTTCAGATAGGTCTAGAACGTCATCTTCATATTGTTGTTCCCAGACTGCTTTTGTTTCTAAAGAAATTAGGGCTTTTCTATTTTCAAATTCAACCTGATCTTTGGCAAGGGTCCTACCCTCTCGGGTTTTTGCTTGATCCGCTGTTAAATATTTCAAATTGCCACGACAATAACATGCTAAGCAAGCTAAATGATAACAAGGATTTCCCCAACAACAATCTGGATCTCCGATCATCTCCTTCATTAATTCTTTGGCGCGATCTGAACCGTGGAATTCAAGATAATTGACTAAATCATCAAGAGGCTTAAAGTTAAATACCGGGTATTTCATTAAATGCCCAACCGTTCTTCAATAGGTATCCAGTTTAGCAGTTCTTGCTTTAATTCCAAGACACTGCAGAATAAGGCTTTTTTCTCCCCTCGCTCGCGAAGCGCTCCGCCATTAGCCTCGACTTCTTTATCTCCCACAACAATGCAATACGGAATTTTCTTGGTTTGCCAGTCACGGACTCGGTATGATAGGCTTTCATTTCTATCATCGACTCGGACTCGTAAGTTTTCCATAGCTAGATGCTTGGCTATTTTACCTGCATGTTCTTGGTGCGCTTCTCCAATAGGAAGAATAACTGCCTGCTCTGGAGCTAGCCAAAACGGCAAAGCGCCTTCGACGTGCTCCAAATAGATCGCCATGAAACGCTCTACGGAGCCCAGAATGGCCCTGTGAACGACAACCGGCCTCTCTCGCTCTCCTGAGGCGTTGGTAAAGCCCAAATCGAAGCGCTGAGGCAATAAAAAGTCAAGTTGGACTGTCCCAAGCTGCCAGTCACGACCTAAGGCATCCGCTACTTCTAGATCGATCTTTGGCCCATAAAACGCTCCGTCACCCTCTTTAAGCCGGTAATCATGTCCTTCCAAGGCTCGTTTTAATGCGGACTCAGCCTCATCCCAAACGGATTCTTCACCCTCCATTCGTTTTTCAGGCCGCGTTGATAGATAAATCTTTACTTTCTTAAATCCAAAAAATTTATAGCAAGCCAAGAAAACGTCTAGTTGTCGCTTAACTTCAGCCTCAATTTGGTTAGTTGCTAAGAAAATATGAGAATCATCTTGGCAAAAACTACGAACTCGGGTGAGCCCAGAGCAACTGCCTGATAGCTCAAATCGATGTAAACGACCAAAATCCGCATATCTAAGAGGTAAATCTCGATAAGACCATTTTCGATGCTTAAACATTAACATGTGGCATGGGCAGTTCATCGGCTTGAGGCCATACCCAGCGTATCCCGGTTCGCCATTTTCTACATCAAGTCCAGCACCTTCTACTACAAAGAACATATTTTCACTGTAGTTTTGAAGGTGGCCGCTGGTGCGCCAAAGATCTAGATTAAGAACTTGCGGGGTAATTACTTCTTGGTAGCCAACTTTTCGATAAATCTTACGAATGAATTCAATAAGCTCGTTGTAGACAAACGCTCCTTTAGGCATAAAAAAAGGACTAGCAGGAGCTAGCTCATCAAAATAAAAAAGATCGAGGTCTTGGCCCAAACGACGATGATCTACTGCTTCCTCTTTACTCATATTTTTCCTTCACAGGGATAGACTCCCAGCGCCCTCGTTTCCTGTCAGCAAACCCCAAAACCGCTTCTTCGATAGAGTCTGCTATCCGGCCCAAGCACTCATCAAAGCCACCATATATAGCACCTGCCTCGTCAACCATCAAGACTGCATGATCTTGACCGCAGGCACCAATCGGGGTTACTTGCTTTCCTATTCGCTCAGCCCAATGCTCAAACCAGCCGGGATCTGTTTGGTCCATTGCACGTTTTGCATCAAAATGAGCTACTACATCAGATGCTAGTTTTGGAGCTTTATCTTCGCCGTTTTGGCGATTATGGTAACGAATAAAATAGGTTCCGCCAAAATGAGATAGAATATTCTCAGCAGTTTCTAAAAA